>Ga0206898_10193_pt1 | contig 17601 bp, 15 predicted proteins | sample Alteio_BWOrgHeat_50_FD_153237 | JGI IMG/M metagenome (GOLD analysis project Ga0206898, IMG submission 153237) | Enriched cells from forest soil in Barre Woods Harvard Forest LTER site, Petersham, Massachusetts, United States -... | ecosystem: Environmental > Terrestrial > Soil > Temperate forest >...
AAAAGGGGTATGCTCAATGGGTCGTTTTTCATCGCGGTAAAAGTACACAAATTGAGTTAACGGCTGAACGGTGGTTATTAAACTTGTTGAAGTAATTTTTAAATTATTTCGATGTTTTTTTCGTGTTATGTTTTTTATGGCTGCTTGCTGCCTTATGGTGGCCCCCGCTTGATGCGCCCTTATCATGGTGATGATGTTTGCTTTTGACAGCAGGCTTGGGGATACGTGGTGCGAAATCTATCGCCTCCGGATGCATCGAAGGATCAAAGGGATTATAGTAATAGATCCCGGCTTTATCATAAAGCAAAAGATTTGATTTTAGCCGCTCATTGAAGGAATTTTCATCTTTTTTTGCTGAAACCGTCCAGGCCGCTTCGCCTAATGCAGCCATGCGCGGAAAAATCATAAAATCCAACCTTTTTTCTGACGCAACGGTCTCTGTCCAAAGGTTTGCCTGCATGCCCAGCACTTGCGCCGCCCCCGATTTATCCGGCAGTATAAATTTGTCGGGGAAAGTATAAACATCGCTTATGGTATTAAAAAGCATGCTGTTCCATCTCCGGCCCGACAAGTGCGCGTTATCCTGCACAAAATCAAAATATAATGGCAAACGCGGACAAAGCACCACCTGGTATTTTTTTTGCAGCGCCAGGTCCAATTGCGCAGGGACATTTTGGCGCCACCAGAAAATTATAGTTTTTTCGGCCGGGAGATCGGTTTCTGTAGCCTCGTCCCAGCAAAGAATTTTATTGTTCATGCTGATAACTGTGTCCGTCATCCTTCGAAAAAAGTAATGTTCAATATCGGCGAGCGAAATGAATTTGTTTTTTGCCATCATATCCGTAATGGCAGGCTTTCCCGCCCAGGCCTGGATACCGTAAGCAACTTCATCGCCCCCCCAGGTGCATCATATGCGAAGGGAAAAGTCCATTGACCTCTTTAAGAATATCAGCTAAAAACTGGTATGTCTTTTCGTTCGCCGGATCAAAAGTGAAGTTTGGATATTTTGGTATAACTCCTCCGCTAAATTCAGGATAGGCCTTATTTGCTGCAGTTGCGTGGCCTGGCATGTCAATTTCAGGGATCACAGTGATAAACCTATCGGCCGCATAAGCTACAATTTCCCTGATGTCATCCTGTGTGTAATATTTCGCCTCAGCAAGGGTATCAGAATGGTTCCCTAATCCGCCAACCAAAGTTAATTTTGGATATTTTTTTATTTCTATGCGCCAACCGTCAACATCCGTTAAATGCCAGTGAAACTTGTTCAGTTTATAAAAGGCCATCCAATCCAGCAGTTGTTTAACTTTTTCTTTCCCAAAGAAATGCCGCGCTTCATCGAGCATAAAGCCGCGCCATTGGTACCGCGGGGCATCTGTTATTTCCCCTGTTGATAATGTGACATTGTTCCCTACCGGCTGACTTTTGATCAGTTGAAGCAGTGAAACTACACCATAAAATACACCTTCGTTGCTTGCTGATTGAATAGTTATCTTTTGCGGCTCGATTTTTAATGTGTATGAACCGGGCGCTTGTCTGTTATTGACCAGTTGAAGATCAATAATGCCGTTGGCTTCATTCTGATCTACAGGAATAGCCAAATAATTGGCTTTAGTTAGCTCAGTTTGCAGGTAATTGGCCTGTGGCAGCAAAGAGTTATTGTTCATCCCGATGATGGTATTGCTGTTCAATACAAACTGCCCTTCTCCTTTTACAAATGATTGCGGCTGGGGAATGATGTTTATATTTTGGGCAAAGGGGAATAAGGGCAGCAAGAAAAAGAAAATGAGCGCGAATTTAGCTGCACGGATTTCCACAAATAAAAAAGGCACGTATTTACACGAATTTGATTTATGGAATTTATACGAACGACGGCATGAAAAAGGTCTGGTTATTCGTATCAATAAATTTGTACTATGGGTATTCAATCAATCAGTTAATCAGGCCGTAAAACTACTAAAAACAGTCAACTTCAATTCGTGTTATTCAATCAAATTCGTGGAATTAGTGTCAAAATTTATTTATTTTCCAAACGGGGGCAAGCCTATCAGTTGCCTGTAAACAGGCAGGTCCATTCTCTTTTGCGCCGGTAAGTGGAAGTTTTTACAATAGTACACCTGTAAGGTATACTCAGGCCCGTTGCGCATGATCTTTACATCGGGTAATTGCTTTATACTATCGAAAAAGGGTTTCGCGTCCGCGTCAATAAATGCCCCGTGCTGATCTCCGATGAGGATGGCGTCCTTTCCAACCAGCGTTTTAGGATCAACCAAAAAAGCAAGGTTTCGTGCATCAGCATTAAACACAACAATATCCTTTTTCCCTTTAAGCGCCCAGTCAATTTTACCTGTTAGCCACCAACGCGCGCTTCCTGTAAATATATTGGGATCCTGCAGCCACCCTTCTTTTTCAAAACGGGTATTTATGTCGGTGTAGTCAACGCCTTGTATGGTGGGGTCTAAATTATCACCATGAAAATAATGCACTACCCATTTTGGGCCGTATACTGTCCAAAAACCGGTCACCAGGTGTGCGCTGAGTACCCCGATGGTAATAATGGTAAAGAAGATGGAAAAGTTGAGCCACCTGCGTGTCAGCCTTTTGGCTGGGCCATCTAAACTAAGACTTTTGTCAATCGCGAAGCCCAGAGTAATGAACAGCATCATATAACCCGGCGCCTGCCAGTGGAAGTGAAACTGTAGATCGGCCCATAAAGTAACTACGGTAAAAAATACTATGGGCAATATGGCCATCCAAAATATGAAACTGTACACCAATAATTGGGAGCGTAGTTTAAACGAAATATAAAGCTGCCTGATAGTTGGGAACCAGATCCAGGGCAGAAGGAACGCCGCCTGCCCTGCTATGCTACGGAAAAACCAATCGAAATGTAATTGAAAGCCTTCTTTTGCTCCGGCCCTTGATCCCTGGAAGACAAAGGATACCCAATTGTTGTTATAATTCCACCACAAAATAGGCAGTGCCATTATAATGGTGATCAAAACAGCAATATAAGGTCCGGGATGACGCAGCCAATGACGCTGGCTTTTGTTGGTGGCTACGTACATGAAAACGCCTGCAAACAAAAACAAAACATGGTATTTGCTTAAAGTGGCCAGTCCCATACTAATGCCGACGGCTAGCCAAAGCAGCCAGGTTCTTCGGCTATTACGCGTGGCCTCAGAGTTTTCGGCGCCCGGACCAACCATTAATTCGATGATGAAATAGGTGGCGACCAGCCAGAAAAACATCAGCGGCGCGTCGGGCTGGTACCAGCAGGCTATAGCTATGGTAAACACTGCGCTTAAATTCATGATCACCACTGCCCAGAATCCGGCTTTAGCAGTGAACAGTTTTTTGGTTACCATAAATAGCAGCCAGCTTGTTCCGGCAAATAAAAGCACCGATGCGAACCTGATACCGAAATTGGTGAGCCCGAATAGTTTTATACTTAATGCCCCTAACCAAAAAAACAATGGCGGCTGATCAAAATAGCTTAGGTCAAGATGCAGCGCCCCCCTGAAGTAATAGGATTCGCCGTTACCCAGGCCGGTATAAGCGGCTATAAAGCAGCGCAGCACAAAAGTTATAATAATCAGTACGACCGTGAACGATGCCGCATTGCTTTCAGTCAGTTTCTTCATTGAAAATCAGCAAGAGTTTGCAAGGGCACAAAATTATGATTTATTGTGGGTTTTTAATCTGTGAACTTACTGCTTTATTAAGGGTAGCCTCTATGAGGCAAAAATCGGATTTGATATTGTATCTACAAACGGGTAGCCTCTACGAGGCAAGTATAGAAGGTGTATAATGCATGGATAGATAACAAACCATCCCAATGGCAAATTTCTGAAATGTCTATACTTAGTTGAAATCGAACCCGCATTGACTTGCACCGAATACTTTAATGCCCCATTAGGGGCTACCTGTTTGTAGAATACCACAAAACATTCTTTTTTGCCTCGTAGAGGCTACCCTTCTTTCTTTATTCCCAGGTTTCAAAAATCACCCCGAAACCCATTTCCCCAAAAAAGGAATCTTATTAACAATCCAAACCAACAACAATGATATTAAGAAACAGATCAAAGCTGTAAGCGGAATGGCTACAACAGGTGTACAAAGCTTATAACTTATTCCAAACGGGTCTTCCAAAAAATACAACACCAGGGCATGGCTTAAATAAATGCCATAATTATAATTACCAGCGAAATCGCGCACGCGTGTGACTACTGATGATACTTTCGGCATAGTAAGCTTTATAATTATAAACATGCTGGCCGACAACATAACCACCGCCGGATTCACCGGCTCGTAAAACATAGTGCCTGGCCATTTATGATAAGGTATAATTAAATAGCTGCCAACAGCTATCAACACTACACAAAAAACAAAAAGCAGGACCATCCATACCCGCAGATGTTTTACACTAAAATCTTTAAACGCCAGGTAATGTCCAAGCACAAGATATCCCGCATAGCCTGCAAAATAATGCATATCGACCGCAGGATTGTACCGTACGAGGTAAGGCTGGGTGACGAGCAGCACGCCAAACCAGATGACTAGAAAATAAAGCATCTCCTTTTCTGAAGCATTGCGTACAAACTTGCTAAGAATAGGTATAAAAAAGTAAAGCCCTATCAGCATATACACATACCATAAATGGTATGAGCTGCCATATTTTAACTGGTGCAAAACCTGTTTTACGTTTGTCCAGGCTTCACTGCCAAAGGTAATTTCTTCATTATACCACGAATACCATACATAAACCAAACTCCAGAAAAGGAATGGCACTACCACCCTGCTCAAACGCTTTTTAAGGAAACTGCTTATTTCATATTCCCGGTGCAACAATAAAGCACCTGTTATCATCACAAAAGTCGGAACCGCAAAGCGGGTGATCGCATTAAAAAAGTCGGCCGTCCACCAATCAGCCATCGGTACTTTGCCATACTGCATCAGCAACAGCGACGAGCAATGCAATACAATTACCGCATACAGGGCAATTAACCTTAAATTATTTATCCAGTCGATATTTCCGGGTTTGGCGGGGGGCATAATAAACGGTAAAGGTTTTAAAAATAGGATATTTTTGGCACTATAATGTTTTATAGAATAAGGTGCTCAATGAAATAGAGGCATAGCCTCGTCCGATACTATAGCAACGGATTTTAATCCGTTGAAAAAAGGCAGTAAATAATAAAAGAACCATAGGTTCGGCCCATATAATCAAGCTATAAACCTATTTGGGAACCAAAAGTAAATAATATGGCGTGCCCAAGGCACTTATTTTATTATCGTTTACGTGCAACGGGTTAAAACCCGTTGTTACAAAATGTCCGGGCCGATGGCCCTTTAAGAAAAAGATCAAAACACGAGCAGAGATTTGAAAATTTATTCCCAGCAAAAAAGGTAATAGAACGTTTCTTTAAATACCCTATAACCCGCTTTGCTACACGGCCCGATTTAGAGATGGCTTTGGCAGCTCCCTGTAGTAAACCTCCAGCTCCTTAAGTCTTTTTACCTGGCCGGGACGGGGATTTATAAAGATGCGCACCTTTCTAACCATGTCATAAGCCTCCTGATAGGTCATGCTCAATTTTATCAGGTAAGCCATTGCCATGGTTGGCCCCCGGCCCAAACCCTGCCTACAGTGTACATATACAATTCCGTTGTTCCTGATCTCTTCATCAATAAAATCCGCGCCTTTTATCAGCACTTCTAATGGCGGTGGTGTGTTATCAACTGTAGGCAAATGCAGGTATTTAATACCTTCATGAACGGCTTCATTGTAAGTAGCGTGCATCCGCATATTTACAATAGCTGTTATCCCCAGCGCCTTTAGTTTTTTTAAGCCAAGCAAATTATACTGGCTTCCTAAAAAAAGATGCGCTGTGATCTGGCTGCGGCTTATACGGGGCATGCCCGCTATTACCCGGTAGATGTTATCGTATATATAATCGCATACGAGCAACGACCCTATTAAGACTTTTTTTACTGTTTTAAACATTATTACCCGATAGCATATTAAGGCTAAAGATAGACATCATTCGTTAGCCCATATTATATAACCAATTCCTTACTAAAAAGTTAACACAGATTTAACGATCATGTACAGCTTTTAAACTTTGAAATGGCTATTCCGCCTCTGAATTTTGCAAAACATGCGGCGGCTCATAGCTGTAGTTATATGATGGGTATGGTACTATAAAAGTCTCGTGTACGCGCGACGATTTAAGAAAATACGGGATCCATATCGCGGCGACCACAGCAGATCTTGTTATCCCATTAAAATACTCCTGAGGAATTTCATAGTGGGTCACTGATGCTATAAAAACATAATTAGCTACATGAAATGCCAAAGCAAATGAAAAATAGCCTATGATGTATTTTGGCAATATATCGCGTCTTTTTAAAAACAACACCAGACAAAAAATCGCATAACAGGCTATGATCACATAACCCAAAACGGAGAAAACTTGCTGGGATTTTAGAGCGGCGGCATAACTGTAAGTATTCAGATGGTTCCATGCGGACTGATCAAAATAGTTTTTATTAACCAGGCTGATTATGACGCTTATTGGCGTTACGACAAGGCCGATGCAAATTAAAATTAACCAACCGCCGATAGGCACAAAAGTGCTTCCGTACGAAAATAAGATCCCGGGTGTCTCCATGCGATAGATCAATACCCCGGCTATGCCGCTTATTAGTACAATAAAAAGGGCCAGGTTTACCATCCATTGGTTGACTGTTGACGGTTTTTCAACCGCATCAGGCGTATAAGTTATTCCATATGAAAGTGCATGGTCCGCTAATTCTTTGATATCCTTCTTAAATTGTTCCAATTGGTCAACGGGGACAAAATCTTTAAGGTAGGTAAATTTGTAATTTAACGACAGCACCTTCCCCGCAACCGAATAATCTGAGGTGAAGCGGTAGGCATCGCGTTTAATTTCATTATGTGTGGTGCGAATGTCCCAACCCGATGGCAACTCTAAATTAATCGTATAATCTTCATCAAAAGGGAAGGTAACGTCAACGGGCGTTTTTGTTTGGTTGGTTATGACAGGTAATTTGTCTTTAATATATTCGGCATAAAAATATGCCGTATTTGCTCCTGATACTGAGTCCTTTTTAAAAAAATCACTAATCTCGTATTTTTCAACGGTGGTTAGAATATTCTTCTTCTCATCATCAATTACGGCTATAGAATCTTTAGCTTCAATTTTATTGTAGGTTTTTGCGTAGTATTTCAAATAGCTCTTTTCTGTTTCGGCCATACCCGAGGAAGCTAACCTGTCCCTTATCCCGTCGGCCTCATTAAGTGTGTAGGTAGTTTTTACATTAAGTATAACTGGCGCTTTTTCATTTTTTACAGTAAAATTTTCAACACATGTAATTGTTCCCGACTTTGAAACCGGTATCGTCGTTAAGCCCGTATTGCCGGGTTTTAAAACAAGGCCTTTGCCATAATTGGGGAACCAGATATCGGCGCCCAAGCCCCGCTGATAGTCAATTGTGGCATCAACCCAAACCTGTTTACCATTTAAAGTTGCTACAACAACCGCATGGTTAAATATATTGTGTGCCGGGATGTACTGGTCGACACGGCTGCGCATTTCGGTATTTATTAAAACCATATTTGCATCGATACCTCCGGCCTTAAGCATAGAAACCAGCAGGAGTGATTTATCTTTACAATCGCCGTAGCGCTGGTTAAATACCTTTTCGGGATCATTGGCGCGATGCGAGTACTGGCCAATTTCTATCCCCATATATCTTACCTCGTCCTGAACAATTTTTACCGCGCTTCTAAAATATTTCTCTTTATCATTCCCTGCCGCCGATTTCAGTTTTGCTATTTCCGCAGCCAATTCGCCTTTAACCACAACTTTAGCCGGATTTATGCCCAGGGCCCAGTCTGTAACTTCAGCCCAGCTATTATACTCGCTAACCATCACATGTGCCCGCGAATCGAACCAGGCAGGCTGGTTTTCATCATATAGCGCAGGTTTTATTTGAAAATCCTCCCATTGATATTGTTTTAACCCGTTTGTTTCAGATATTATAGGTTTCGAAACAGCGTTAAACGATTTCATATTTAGCTTTCGCTGGTTGGAAAATATGAGCGTGGTGTATTGATGCTCTATTGTCTCGTTCCATTGAAAGTAAAGGTCACTGCAATACCTGCCATGAAATATGGGGTTTCTTCCGGTAATGGTATATGAATATTCAATCCTGTCGCCTTTTCTTATATCACTAAGGATACAAAGGGCAGAATAGGTCCCTTGGTATATGAAATTAGATAGCTCCTGTTCATCGGCCAGTATTTTAAATGCGGATACTTTTAGCCGGTTATAGGGTTTGTTATCTCGCCATACGGTGATGTCATGAAAATCCAGACGCTCAAACGTAGGGTCAAAGCTTATCTTGATTTCCGATCCGTTTTGTATCCCGGGTTCCGACACGATCTGGCGGATATAGTGATGATAGTCGGCTTGTTTTTCAACATGTACCTGGTGTTCAATTAGTTCGAAGAAATACCCATCTTCGACGGTACGTAGCGACGGTTTTTGATTGTAGGGTTTGCAGGCACTGGTCCAGGTTGGTTTTGGCGAAATGTGCACAACAGGTTCGGCAGCGTTAGCAGCACCATAACCTAAAACAGTTATCAGCACGGCTACCGTAAATAGAATAATTCGTGAATAAGGTTTATACATACAAGAAATGAAAGTAAATAAAGCAGATGAATTTTCTGTATTTATTTATTTTTTTATTAAAGTTTAAAACGAACAAATTCTAAAACGCCTCACATCACAAATTTACGGTACCTGTTCGCAGCTATTTCAACGGCCTTTTCCTGTATTTTGTTTAGTTTTCCGAAAGGGTTCAGGTTGATATCAACGGAGTTTTTATTTACCGTCCGTTTCCAGGTTCCAACCACCTGGCCGTTTACAATAATTGAAGGATCGAAAATAACGTGTCTTGCCTCTGTTAAATATTTGACGTTTATTATTGCAGTACGATCTTCATACGCTACAGCAAATTCATCAAAAGCCGGTAGCAGGTGTGCTGCCGGGGCTTTGCCGATTGTAAAAGGCTTGTCTTTTGCCATCCAATATTCCCTGCCTTCTAATGTTACCTTGTCTAATTGGGCTTTAATTATTTCCAGGCCAACTTTCGCATCCACGGTTGCCAGTCCGCTCCACCACGTAAAGTCTTTCAAAGTAGCCGGCCCATGGCTGATAAAATACCGGCCGGCCAATTCTGCTAAAGCCTCTTCTTTTGAAAACGGGTTTGTCTTCGGCACCCTTTCGTCAAAAAGCGCATAAGTAAATTGTTTGCCCTGCCGCGGGCCGCTGCAAATTACCTTATCCAATTCGGCACGCATCAACAGATGTATAAACCGCAGATCATCTGTCTTTACTCCTGCTTCATTTAATACAGCCATAATCTCAGCCCGGTTCAGGTGTTTGTCGCCTACTAAGGCTTTGGCCAGCGCATCATTACTCCTTTTAAAAACGGCATTATCCAATTGAAGCTGCCGGAACCTCGAGGCGCTGAATGCATTGATGCGGGGAGCGGTCAGTTCTATCATCCATCGGGCGTCTTCAGGATGTATAAAGTGCCAGGTGGGCCTCAGGACATGTGTACGTACAATACTGCCGTCCGCCATTGCCTTATCTATAAGGGCATCGGTAGTATTTTGCAAACGAAGACCAACGGCCCATTTTGCCCCTGCATAATCCTGTGCCTGTAGCGCACCCATATACTTTACGATCTCTTCAGGCTCTTTGAATTGCTGCGCAGAAATACATTGGTTTTGCAGACGACGTTGTGCTATTTCCAGACCGTTCATTATGATTAATATTTGAGACCAAGGTAACAAGCATAAGTGACAAGGGTGTGTCAAGAAGAAAAAAGTCCAACCCTTACTAAGGGATGGACTTCATTTCTTCGCTTGCTTTTTCGTTTATCGGCCGTGAATCAGCAATATTTTTATACTTCCGGCTTAAAAATCTGAGTAATCCATGGGGCGCAAAAGCCAAATGTCAGACTTGCTCATGTTGTGCTGATACTCTTCTTCAGCAGCCAGTTTCTTCCAGTCAGGCGAATCGGCAAATTGTTTCCATTTGGCATCCCTTTCTTCCTTACTGTTAAATGTGGTCATATACATCATATTGGGCATACGGCTTCCGGCAAGCACTTTAGCATAAAATATAGCGTTGAAATCAAGCTTCTTAAAAATCTTCATCTCTCCGCCATCATTCATCATTTTTATCTTGCTCACGCCTGCCTTTTCGTTTGGGCTTTCGTAGCTGCGCAGCTCATAAACACGGTCGGCCTTGGCGGCTTTGAGTTTCGGCACATCCGGCTCTTCCATTTCTTCAAATGCCCGCAGTATTATGGTTTCTATCCGCGTGTATGGATAACCGCCGTATGAAGAACTGACGTAGTCGGCGCCATCTTTATTGTATGATTTGTCTTTTGCTAATTTCTCGTCAAGTTCCTCTAACTGCTCCCAATTTTTGCACGGAATAAAAACAAAGATGCGTTTGTCGGTATCCTGTGTAATGGGTTTAAAGATGCCCACTTTTTTAATTCCTTCATCATGTAAAGACGGAACCAGCGCATCCTTAAAAAACGCATCCAGTCGTTTTTCCTGCGTATCGGTTTTAAAATGATAGATCTTAACCTCATAGTAGTAAGCTGAAGCGGCCTTTAATGTTGTAGTCAACAATAAAAGCGGCGCAACTAAAGCCAGTGCAGTGACAAGCCATTTTTTTTGCGTTTTCATGTGATGTGATTTTATGTGATAGACTTCTGTTTGTTCTGGTTTTGGTAACAATTTATCGGCAGGCAGAATACTTTCCGGCGTCATAGTAAGGGGTGTGGTGACGTCATCAAAATCATAGTAAAGGTAAACAATGCATATTGATATTCTGCAACTTTTCCCTGTGGAAAAGCTGCAATTTTGAAAGAAATAAGGTTAGTTGCGACTGCAAGATCAAGAGCTTGGGATATCTCGACTGAACAACGATGATAGCAAATTTTGATAAGGCTTTATTAACAATTTTTCCGTGCTTTCAGTCTGCTCAGTGTTTCCTGCGAAATACCTAAATAATCGGCTACAATTTTACTGGGCAGTCTTTGAATCAGTTTAGGATTATTCTTCATCAGTATATGATAACGTTCCCTGGCATCCATGCTGATCAGGCTTTCAATGCGCACTATTGCATCAATGTAGCTCCGTTCCAGATCGATGCGCGTCATCCTTTCCCAGCCAACTACGGTATCCAAAAGCGTTTGATAATCATGGTGGCTGATCATCAACAGTTCTGACGCCTCGATACTTTGAACCGACGCGACAGACGGCTGACGCGTTATAAAACTTGGGAACGCGGTTCCCATGGTGCCTTCAAATACCAGGAAACGGGTCGACTCGTTCCCGTCATTATCAACCAGGAATATTCTTAAACAGCCTTTCGCCACAAAATACAGATACTGGGCAACTTCTCCTTTTTCGAGAAGTACCTCGTTGCGTTTTGTTTTCTTCATCTTAAAACAACCTAAAACAAAGACCAATTGCTCGTCGCTTAATTTTATTTTATCAGCTAAACTGTTTTTTAACACTTCATGCATAATACGAAGATAAGCGTCAGGGTGAAAGAGCCAAGAAACAAGAGCCAGGAATCAAGAAAAAATCAGAACATACGGCAGATGCCCAGGCAAGCCGTATCTCTCTATGTGGGCAAACGATACAGCAACCTCTTTACTTTATCAATTCCCATTGATAATGATCAATAATTCGAATAAATACTATCTCTTTAATAAAAGATGACAAATTTTGAGATATTTATCGCCAATTTTTTATGCTTCTTGAAAAATCACTTACAAAATTTAAATTTATATGTAATAAATTATCATTTTTATACGATCAACTAAAAAATATTATAATTTTTAACAATTTTTTATGCTTTGTTTGAATTTTTTGTATATTTAGACAATGAATTTTAGACATTACAAGTTAATTGGATTATTTATTATGCTTTTTGCCGCTTATTTATGCGGTGGAAAAGGATATTCCTTTTCAACTTCGTCAAAAAATCAAAATAAACCTTCGCTTAACATAAAAAGCAGCCGTAATAATTACTGGTATGTAATTAACGGCGGGGAACCGTCCCAGCTTCTTGTCCCGCAGTTGTATAAATCGGTACATTTTATTAAAGGCGTATTTGTATCACCGAAAAATTTTGTCCTCTGCATAAAATATTTGAACTTTTTTTCAGGAGGCGGTAAAAACGGGAGGCCCAATTCCCAGCAGCTTCTTTTGTTCCCATTTCACGTTTTTTGGTAATTAATTAAAGCGACCTCTCTTTTTGTAGATTATAATGTAATTCTGACGACAGGTACCCTCGCTATTCTTCTTATTGATATAGTCTTTATTGGTTAAGACTTTCAATAAAAAGCATGGCGCTATAAGAAACCTCGGCAGAGACCGACGACAACACATCATCCTACCCTTGTTTTAAGCACGGTTGATTACCCGTCGCACATCATTGTAACGCAAGCTGTCGCAGGTCCTGCCAATCAGAAAGCATTATGATCAAATTAATCAACTTAGCTCTTTGAAGTGCAGCTATATCATTTGTTATTTTTTGTTTCCTATTTAATGCATCAAAAAACTATAAACCTGTTACTCAAATGAAAAAATATATACCATTTGGCGTGTTGTTGATTTTAGCAGCACTCGCACTAGTTTTTCCTTCGGCTGAACTTGTAAATGTTCCCGGCAATAAGATTGATTCTGGCGATACCGCCTGGATGCTTACCGCAACTGCGTTAGTTTTAATTATGACACCTGGCCTGGCTTTCTTTTACGGAGGCATGGTGACCAAAAAGAACGTGCTTTCAACCATGATGCAAAGTTTTGTTTGTATGGGCGTTATCACCATATTATGGGTAATATTTGGATTTAGCCTTGCCTTCGGCGATTCCATCGGCGGTGTAATTGGCAATCCTGCAACCTTTTTTATGATGAAAGGTATGCTGGGCAACGCTACCTGGAAACTTGCACCAACCATACCGTTAGTATTGTTTGCCATGTTCCAGCTTAAATTTGCAGTGATCACTCCTGCCCTGATCACCGGCGCATTTGCTGAAAGGATCCGCTTCAATTCGTACCTTATTTTCCTTTGCCTTTTCATGATATTTATCTATGCCCCGTTGGCCCACAGCACCTGGCATCCGGACGGGGTGATGTTTAAGTTAGGTGTGCTCGACTTTGCGGGTGGAACCGTTGTACACATGTCTGCAGGCTGGGCGGCTCTGGCATCAGCGCTGTATTTAAAGCAGCGTAAAACCCCTACCCACTCCCCTGCGCGTATCAGTTATATATTGTTGGGTACAGGTCTGTTATGGTTTGGCTGGTTTGGTTTTAACGCCGGTTCGGCACTTGGTTCAGGCGCACTTGCTGCAACCGCGCTGGCAACTACCACTACTGCATCAGGAGCGGCGGCTATTGCGTGGATCTTTATTGATATGACAAACGGCAAAAAACCGTCGGTTATGGGTGCCTGTATCGGCGCTGTGGTTGGCCTTGTGGCGATAACGCCTGCATCGGGTTTTGTAACCGTACCTCATTCACTTGTTGTTGGGGTTGTAGCGGCAGCTGTTAGTAACTTGGTGGTGGCCTGGCGCACCCGTACCTCAATTGATGATACGCTTGATGTATTCCCGTGTCATGGTGTTGGCGGTATGGTTGGTATGCTGTTAACCGGTGTTTTTGCTAATCAGCATGTGAACGCCGGTAACACTACCGGAAATGGCTTGTTCTTTGGCGAAACCCATTTGTTTTTTGTTCATTTAATCGCACTGGTTGCTGTTTCGGCATTTGCATTTTTCGGATCAATGATCCTGTTGAGAATAACAAATGCGATCAGTCCGCTGCGGGTTTCCGAAGAAGAGGAAGCCTTAGGCCTGGATATTACGCAGCACGACGAAGCGCTTTGATTTCGTGCTTTACATTCAATCGAAAGTCAAAAGTCATAAGCTCTAAGTGATTAACAATTGCTTTGCTTATGACTTGCGACTAACGACTTTGGGCTTGCCCATGTCCCTATCAAAAATCACTTTTGTGAAGCACACTGCGTTTGTTTGTTTAGTTTAGGATCCAATGGATCTTTTTTAAAGTGTTTCACATCATATACGTCGATTATTGGCAGATCCCTTTTGTCGGAGGGATCTGCCCGGTAGGGATGATGTAAAGGTAAAAGGCGAAAGCTGAAAGATTAAAGCTGAAAGCTAAGGGTAGCATTATTTACCAATCGGCTTCAGTCTTTGTCTTATCGCGTCCTCCCAATCGATCATTGGGTACACGTTATTCTTTTTTGCTTCCTTATCAAATAGGGCTTTCAGTTCGTTCAATTTAACCGGGTATTTTGCCGCAACATTTATGCGTTCTGTAAAATCAGTATTGAGGTTGTATAGTTCCCAAACGTCAGTATCAAAATTATTTTTCTTCACAGCAGGCGGCGTATTGAGTGTTCTTGAAATTTCAACATAGTCTGGATGATGATAAACTTCAGCCTTCCAACCGTCTTTATAGATCGACCTTGACCCGTAAATGTAATAATACTGGATCCTATGCCTTGATGGTGCAGCTGCGTTATTAAAAGAGTAAGCCAGCGAAGTTCCCTGTATGGTATCCTGTTTTATGCCACGGATATATTTGGGAGGCTGGATACCTGTGATCTCTAAGGTAGTCGGCAGCAGATCGATCAAATGTCCGTATTGCGTACGGATCCCCCCTGCATCCTTAATTCCTTTTGGATAATAAACAATAAGCGGGTTTCGCGTACCGCCTTCTGCATTTGCGTCCTGTTTCCAGTACCTAAAGGGGACATCGGCAGCCTGCGCCCAGCCTAAAGGGTAATTGGCCTGCGAACCCTCGGGCGTGCCTATTTCGCCGATTTTAGCAAGATTATGCCTTATGTTTTCTTCATCGGTGGTTTGAAACATCACAAATCGGTCAATGTCACCGGTAAGCGAACCCTCCTTGCTCGCGCCGTTATCACCGATTACTACAAATATCAAAGTATTATCAAGCTGGCTGCTTGCTTTTAAATAATTGATCAAACGCCCTATTTCATAGTCAGTATAGGTTAAATATCCGGCGTAAACCTCCATAAAGCGGGCATATAATTTCCTTTCATCCGGCGAAAGTGTGTTCCACGCTTTAATCATCGGATCCCGGTCAGGTAATACTGCATTTGCGGGTATAATCCCAAGCTTTTTCTGGTTAGCGAAAACCTTTTCTCTGAAAGCATCCCAGCCGTCATCAAATTTTCCCTTGTATTCGTCGCTCCATTCTTTAGCTACCTGGTGAGGGGCGTGCGTTGCGCCAGGAGCATAATAAAGAAAGAAAGGTTTACTGGAAGCCACTTTCTGCTGCCGGGTGATATAACTTATGGCTTTGTCCGTTATTTGTTCATTTAAATGCCGTCCGTCGGGTTTTACATGCGCGTTGTCTTCTACCAAGTCTGGCTTGTACTGATCTGTTTGCGAACCCAGGAAACCAAAAAAATGGTCGAATCCCTTACCCAACGGCCAGCGGTCAAAAGGGCCTGCATCCGTTCCGTCCTCATCAGGTGTTATTCCGAATTTACCGACCGCAAAAGTATTATAACCGTTTTCACGCAGGACCTCCGCAATTGTGCCCTTGTCAGACGGAATGCGCCCGTCGTAACCCGGGAATCCGGCTGCTAACGAAGTATGTGCAAAGCCCCCCATGTGCACATAGTGGTGGTTCCTGCCGGTTAGCAGGGCCGCGCGCGACGGTGCGCAAATGCCGGTTGTGTGAAAATTGGTGTACCGCAAACCCTTGCTGGCCAAAGTATCAAAATAGGGAGTTCTGATAACGCCACCAAAAGTTGCGGCCGCGCCGAAGCCTACGTCGTCTAACATTATCCAGATCACATTTGGTGCTCCCTGCGGCGCCGTGACCGGCTTAGTCCACGACTCTTTTGAATCTGCGAGCGTTTTTCCTATAACACCTTTAAAAGGCTGTTGCTGTTGCGTATAGTTTTGGGCCCATGCGTAATTAACGACAAATAAAACAGCAAGTATTGATGCGATTCTCCTGTTCATAGCTCTTATTACATTGGTGATCTTAACAGACCTGTACGTGATAAAAATTTAGCCGCGAAAGAACTTGTGGAATAACCAAAGTTATGACTTGAAATATGAAGAAAACCTCTTTAATGAAATATAATGGTTGCAAATTTTAAACTGCAACTGCTGCTACTGAAAGCCTATATAAATACGGCAAAAGAAAAATTTAAATGGTTCTCTCATCTACTGTTACTATGTGAAGGAGCACTGAAAAAAACTTTGTAAATTCATCGCTCAATTATATCCTTTTCAACCATTTTAAAACCTAATTTATAAGAATATGAAATCAATTTTATTATTTCTTGGCGTGTTACTGTTTTCGGGCTATACATTCGCCCAGGACATTCCCGCAAGATGGGATGAACTTGTAGCCAGTGATTTCCCTAAAGCCGTAGAAAAATCATCTAAAACCTGTATCCTGCCGATCGGAATATTAGAGAAACATGGTCCGCATTCACCTATTGGAACCGACCTGATCCATGTGCGCGAATGGGCCGCGCATGCAGTAAAAGAAGAATACGCTGTAGTTTTTCCTGATTATTTTTACGGACAGATCAACGAGGCCAGGCACCAGCCGGGAACTTTTGCACTGCCAAGCAAAGTGATCTGGGATTTACTGGAAGCTACCTGTGATGAAATAGCCCGCAATGGTTTTGATAAGATCATTATCCTGAACGGGCACGGCGGTAACCCTGAGTTCCTGGAATTTTTCATGCAATCGCTGTTAAATAAAAGACATAATTACGCCGTTTACCTTTACAGGCCACAAAATGATGCAGCGTATACCGCAGAGTATCGCAAAATGCACAAATCCGATCTCGCAGGCGATCAGCACGCCGGGGAATCGGAAACCTCCACGCTGTTGTATTACCGCCCTGATCTGATGCGGATGGACAGGGCAACCGACCAAAGCGGCGTTAACCAAAAACGCCTTCCTTTAACTGATTTGTACACGCCCATTTGGTGGTATGCAGCATATCCCAACCACTATGCCGGTGAGGGTGCAAAGGCCACAAATGAGTACGGCAAATTTATAACCGATCATGAAATAGCGTCATTCGTAAAAGCGTTGAAAGAAGTAAAGGCAGATACGAAAACTATACAACTGCAGAACGAGTTTTTTGATAAGGTTGACGGGTTGGGTAAGTAGGTTGAGTGGTTGATTAGGTTGATTAGGTGAGTGGTTGACTAAGTTGATTAGGTTGGATTAAGTGAGTCGTTTAATAATTTCGTACGAGCTAATCCAGACAATGCAACATAATCAACCAATTCAACCCCATCTAACTTAATCAACCCAATCCAAACTAGTCCAACCTAATCAACTTAATACACCAATTTCTTCGGAAGTTTTGACTTAACAAGATCATAGGACTGCTTAATGTAGTGCTCCCATTGTTTTCTGTTAAACACGTTCACATCTTCTATAAG
>Ga0206898_10194_pt1 | contig 17541 bp, 14 predicted proteins | sample Alteio_BWOrgHeat_50_FD_153237 | JGI IMG/M metagenome (GOLD analysis project Ga0206898, IMG submission 153237) | Enriched cells from forest soil in Barre Woods Harvard Forest LTER site, Petersham, Massachusetts, United States -... | ecosystem: Environmental > Terrestrial > Soil > Temperate forest >...
TTACCAAAGCACAGGCGATACCAGTGCATTAAATCTGGCCATCAAGGAATTTAACTGGCTGGAGCGGCATAGCCACGATCCGGTTTATAAAGGCTATTACCAGCACATGCAACGCGACGGAACGCCCATTAAAAGACCCACCGGTACGCGACCGACAGCTGAACTGGGTTATAAAGATCAGAACACATCCATACATTTGCTGGAGTCGTTTACGGAATTATACAGCGTTTGGCCCGACAGTTTGTTAAAGGTGCGCCTTGCCGAAATGCTTCATTTGATAAGAGATATTATTACAGATAAACGTGGCGATCTTAAACTATTTTTCCAGCCCGACTGGACGCAGGTTACCGTAAAGGATTCAAGCGAGGATTATATTTTAAAACACCATAACCTGGACTATGTATCGTTCGGGCATAATGTAGAAACCGCCTACCTGATGCTGGAAGCGTCAGAAACTCTCGGCATTACACATGACAGGCTTACCAATCTTATTGCAAAAAAGATGATTGACGATGCTTTACGCAATGGATGGGATGCTAAAGTAGGTGGCTTTTATGATGAAGGCTTTTATTTTAAAAACAAACCAGGGATAACCATACTCGCTGATACCAAAAATTGGTGGGCGCAAGCCGAAGGTTTAAATACACTGCTGCTAATGGCCGATAAATATCCGCGAGATAAAATGCAGTACGCCAAAAAATTTAAACAACTATGGACCTATGTGCAAACCTACCTGGTTGATCATGAACATGGCGACTGGTACCAGGGCGGCATAGATAAAGAACCAAAATGGAAAATGGCTTTAAAAGGGCAGATATGGAAAGGGACTTATCATAATTTCAGATCGCTGCTCAATTGCACCAACCGTTTAATTCCTGACCAAATACCACCGACTCCGCCAACCCATATTATGATGAGTTATAAGGGCACAACAAAGACGCTAAGCTGGCAACCGGCAAAAGACAACACCGGCCTGCTGGGATACAATATATATAGTAGTAATAAACGCATTGCCTTTACGCCGCTGCCCTACTGGTATATCCCTGCAAAATGCAGGCTGGGCAGAAAAATTACGATCCGCTCGGTTGATTTACATGGCAATGAGTGTATTACACCGGGTATTTTTAATAATCACGTAAACAAAGCCAGCAATTAAATATGACGCGATCAACACACATGTTATCAGCCTATTAATTTTCGGATATTTATTTTCGAAATATTTTGAATTGTGAAATGAATAGGTAAATTTAAAGCTTTTACGAAACCGATAATATATTTATGAATTTGACGACTATGAAACCCCTAAGTAGCATCAAAGGTAATTACATTGTATACCTTGCTTTTTTACTATTGTTTACAGTGAGTTGCCACTCTACCGACAATAGCACCTGCCTTAAATGCGCTGATAAAGAACCGCTAAACCCCAATATCAACCTTAGCATAACTGACAAACTAACCAACAACGATTTGTTTTTTGGCAAACAAGCCAGGTTTTCTTCAAGTCAATTAAAGCTATACCATATTGTGAACGGGAAACCGGATTCTTGTATTGTAAAAATTGACAGTGCGAAACAGCTGTTTAATATTAATTTGCGATACAAAGAAGACATTGATACTGTTGCTATTCGGATAGGTAACATGAAACCCGACTCGCTTTTTATATCCAATGATGTAGCCGACCAATGCTGCCTGCACATTTACGTTACTTCGGCTTTATTCAACGGTTCAATCGTCTATAAGGATAGCGACAATACATACAAAGCTAAAGATACCAGCACTTTAAAGGTTATCAAGATCAGCAAATAGTTGCTGACCAGGAAAATAAAACAAAAGCCCCGGGGATATTTTTTTTCCGGGGCTTTTGCTGTATAATGCGACTAAGCTGGTTAAGGTTTGAGTATCCTCAGGTTGAAATTACCGGCATATCCTGGTAGCCAGGTGGCGCAACACTGCCAATTACCGAACCTTGCGACGATGGGTAAAGATGCCCTAAAACCAAAATACAAAACCTGGTATTGGGTGGCAGGTTATTAAAATAATAAAATCCATCGGCACCCGTAACAGCATAGGAGGTTGAAACCCATGTACTACCGTTCCAATACATTAAATCAACCCTGGTGTTGGCTAGCGGGACATAATGACCACCGCTATTGCGAACAACCTGTCCGCGTAAGTTGGTAGCATTGGCATTGCCGACTCCTATCGCGAGCAGAACAATTACGATTAAGGTTAAAAATTTCATGGTATTAAAATTTATTATCGTCGCTTGGACTCAAAACGGCAATTTTATGCATGTTCAAATCATTTATCTGCTGCAAGTTGGGATGCGCCCTGTAAATAGTGGGGCTAAAAGTGATAACGTGGTTAGTGGTATCAAACTGGGCGTTCTTTTTGGTCACCAAAAATGATGATGTGCCATACCCGTTAACCGTTAGCATGCTTTTTAAGCTGTAGCCCTTCCGGTCCAAGTCGTTATTATCAATATAAAACTGAATTGTTTTATAATCAGTACCGCAAACCAGCGGCCGGGGGATACAGGTGATTGAATCGGCCTGGATATACTTTTCATATTCGTTTTGCTGGATTTCGCGGGCGCCCGTATTGTCCATCAACGTTAAATTATACTTTACCATCCACGGCTTGTTGTTTAAAAAGGCGCTCAATTGCGTTTTTAAGGCTCTTGTCGAGTCTATTCCTACAATTATCGGGTTTACCTGCACGTAAATAGCGGCAAATAACACAATATAAAGCGCTGCGGATCCTGTAGCGTTTATCTTAAATCCGCTAAAATCGCCATTTGCCAGGAACTTATCCTCGGGCGCAATTTTGTACACACCCCAGGCAGGGATCAAAGGAATTAAAGATATTAACGCTATACACAATATTTTGTAAAGCGGATCGAGGTTATCGTATTCCATATCGTTGTTATTTAGGTGTTTATAAAGCAACCCGGTTTATGGGATTGTGGAAAATACTGAATAAATGTAAATACTATTATTAAAAATGCCTGCCGTAGAAATACTGGTTTTCCATGCGTGTTTTTACGCGTTATAAAACGGTTAAAACACCTGTATATTAAGCAGATAGAAGATGTTTTATTGACGCATATTTTATCATTGGATTATCCGGGACATAAAATGAGTAGTCCGCTGAAAATATGGCTAAACAGAGTAACCATTTTTTGATATACTTCGATTTTAGACGCTGCATTTAAAAAAATCCAAACAATAATCCTTTTTGATTCTTCTCCAATCAGAACAACCCATGAAGTCGAGATATTTTATATACATATCACTTGCTGTTGACACGCTGATAGCTATTTTTAAATTTATTGCTGCTGCGGCAACGGGCAGTTCTTCGATGATTGCCGAGGGGATCCACTCCATAATTGATTCAATAAGCCAGTTACTATTGATATGGGGAGTTAAGATCAGCGAAAAGAAACCCGACCATGCGCGGCCTTTTGGTTATGGCAGAGAATTATATTTTTGGTCGTTTATTGTCTCCCTGATCATTTTCATCGTCGGTGGCTGTATATCTTTTTATGAGGGATATCTTCGTTATGAGCATCCTTATGCCGAAGGTAATGCCTTTTGGAGTTATGCTGTTTTAATCGTGGCGTTTTTGTTTACCTCGGTTTCGTTTTATAATGTAATGAAGGCATTTAATAAAGAACGCGGCCGTACTTCACTGTGGAAAGCTATAACACAAAGTAAAGACCCTTCTATCATTATCACGCTGCTTGGCGATGTTGGCGACATTGCAGGCCTTGTGATCGCGTTTTTAGGTATATCATTGGAACGCTATTTTCATAATCCTCGTTTCGATGGAATTGCATCTATGGCAATCGGTGTTATGCTTATTGTAATCTCGCTTATCCTGGTACGCGAAAGTAAAAGTTTGTTAATGGGCGAAACCACCAGTAAAAAAACACTCCGGCGTATTGTGGCTATAATTGAGTCTGATGAATCGGTCATTAAAGTTAAACGGCATTTTTCCATGTACCTGGCTCCCGAAGAGGTGATATTACAGGTGAACACCGTTTTTAAAGAGAATCTGAACACTCACCAAATTACCGATGCCATTCAACGGATCATCAAAAGTATTAAAACCGAGTTTCCACGCATTAAACAAATATTTGTTGAGCCCGTAAGCATGGATTCGCCAAAGTAAATTGCTGATTGGCACCCCTCCTGTTACAGTTAAATCCCCGGCAAAAAAACAGTTAAAATACTTTCGTTTTTTCGTTCCTTTTGTTGTATATTTACGTAATAATTAACCGATAATTATCTAATAATTAACCTAAGCAAGCCTTGTTACAGATGAAAATCCATTCCATAGAAAATAAGACAGCCCGCAATTAAAAATTTGTTTTTCACATGGATGTTATCATCTCCCTGAAAAATTCGCTATGCTGATGTAATACCCTGCTAATCAACATGAATTATATAATAAACCTTAAGACCTATGACCGAAAAGACAGACGAACCTAAAAAAAGATGGACCCGCGACTATGTTTTTGATGTGCTGAAAGAACTTGGCATTCATTACATTTTTGGAGTACCCGGCACCAACGAGATACCGATAATCGACGGTACCTCGTACGTTGAAAACGAGGTGCACTATGTTGAATGCCTGCACGAAAACATTGCCATCGGTGCGGCAATGGGCTCGGCGCGGATGACCGGAAAGCCGGGCGTACTGGTAGTACACGTTACCCCCGGTATTGCACACAGCATCGGCAATTTATTTAATGCCTGCCGGTCGCAAATGCCGCTGGTAATTTTATGCTGCCAGCAACAAAATGAGTTGGTAACACAAGAACCCCTGCTGGCCTCGAACCTGGTTGACCTGGCGAAACAGTACACCAAATGGGCGCACGAAGTACGCACCCCTGCGGAAATTCCGCTGGTGCTGCAACGGGCATTTAAAGAGGCCATGGCGCCGCCAAACGGGCCCGTTTTTATTTCGATCCCATGGGAGTTTACCATGGTGCGTATTAAAGATGATGCGCACATTAAAGGGATAACCAAAATATCGCCGCATTTTACCGGCGACCCTGCAGATATTGAGCAAGCTGCCAATTTACTGGCCGCTGCAAAAAACCCCATAATTATTGCCGGTGATGCTGTTGGCTACGCCGATGCATGGCCAGAGTTACAGGAACTTGCACAGCTTTTGGGCGCGCCGGTATCTTTGCAGCAATTTAGTAGCGTAACCAATTTCCCAAATAATGATATTCACTGGCAGGGAGAATTGCCCGGTGCGCAGGATCAAATTCAAAATGTGTTTAAGCATCATGATGTTGCCTTTTTAGTTGGTTTTGGCGCCCAGGCACAGCTGGCTGTTTTTAAATATTCCAATGGGCCGTTGATTCCTAATCACGTAAAACAGGTTTACCTGACCAACAATACCTGGGATATTGGCAAAAACGCCTACGGTGAGTCGGCTGTTTTTGGTGATATTAAAGCTACGTTGCCCCTGATTAACCAGATAGTCAGCAAAAACCCGCCAAAGCAAGCGGAAGCCCGCAATAAACACCTTGCCGTACTGGCCGAACAAAGGAAGTTACAATGGAAACAATACAAAGCGACCGCCCTGGACCAGGACGAAATTTGGGCCGTATTGATTGCCGATGCGTTGCGGGAGGCCATTGAAGAAAAAGGCTTGCAGAAGAAATTTGTTTACGTGCACGAAGCCGTTTCCGACGGTGCTGCATTCCAGATGATGCTTCCGCTGGGTACCAAATCATCCAGCCCGATAAGTTACTACTGCGTGGCTGGCGGGTCATTGGGCTGGTCGATGCCGGCATCGCTGGGGATAAAGCTTGAGCAAAATGCCATCCAGGGCATCGAAACCAAATTGGTGGTTAATGCTGTGGGCGATGGGTCTTCTTTATTCTACCCGCAAACGTACTGGACCGCAGCACACGAAGGCCTGGGCATATTGTATATCATCACCAATAACCAGGAATACCATACGTTGCAGTTGGGCCTGCAACAGGTGATAGCCGCCTATGGCAAAGCACCCGGTTACGAATGGGAGCCGAAAACAACCGACCCGGAATATTTGCGCATTAACAGGCCAAAATTTGATTTTGTATCGCTTGCCAAAGCCTTCGGCGGCGAAAACGGCGAGAAGGTGGAAAAACCTGCTGATGTAAGGGATGCGGTGTTCCGTGGCGTGGACTACGTTTTAAATAACAAATCGAGCTATATTTTGGATATGCGGATGGCGCAGAACACACCGCCGCCTAAAGGTAAAACCATAGTGGATGTTTGGTATAAACAATATGCCCTGCAGCCGGCGCTCGACTTTTTCCATAAAGCAGAACAGCAACATACCTTAAAGGCGACGGCAAATACCGAAGAAATTGCGTTGCCTGCTAATATTCCGTCATTATTCTAAAAACCATAAACCAGGCCTGGCCCGGCTTATAGGGCAACAAATATGAAAAATGAATCGATAGACATTGCCATTGTTGGCGCAGGCATTTCGGGCGTTTACAGCGCCTGGAAACTAAAACAAAAGTATCCCGAAAAAAAGATTGTTGTATTTGAAGGAAGCGACCATGTTGGTGGCCGCCTGCTATCAGTTCGTCCGCCTGATATTGACGATATGGTGGCCGAATTGGGTGGCATGCGCATTCTCCAAAATGCACAGCCATTAATTGTTAAGCTGATAGATGATCTGAACGCTTTATTACCCAAAAAGGAGAAGATCGTTTTATATGATTTCCCGGTTGATAAGCCACAGAACATTGCTTACCTGCGCGGCGTTTACCTGAGGCTGGCTGATTTTACCCTGCAACCCAATAAAGTGCCCTACCAGTTAACTTTCCTGGAAAAAGGCAATTCACCAGGCGGTGTTATTGTAAATGCAATTGAACAACTTGTACCCGGCATAACCAATCCGGAGCTTAACGAAGATGAGCGGCGGGCAATGGCTCAAAAAGCTTCCTTCGCCGGCGAACCGCTTTATAAACAAGGTTTCTGGAACGTTTTATACCGCGTCATCAGCGGCGAAGCTTACCAGTTTGGCCTTGATGGCGGGGGCTATGATTCAACCCTGGTGAACTGGAATGCGGCTGATGCCATACCCTGGTTTTTAACTGATTTTGGCATTACACCAGTTTACAAAGGTTTTACCAATGGCTACCAGCAGGTACCGCTGGCCACCGCAGATTTTTTTGTAAAAGATGGCGGCGAAATCCGTTTTAAATCAAAATTAGATGGTTTTGACTATGTGGGTGGAAAATTCCACCTTTCGATAAACGGTGATGCCATCCAGGCTGACACACTGATATTAGCGATGCCGCGCCGTTCGTTGGATTTGATTGCGCCAACCTGTCCGCCATTGCAAAGCATACAGCAATTGATTGGCAGCGTAACGCCTCGCCCTTTATTTAAACTGTTTACCACTTATTCCAGTCCGTGGTGGCTGGCAGCTGGCTTTACCCAACCAGATGGCACTTTTGTACCCGTTAAACAGGGACGAAGTGTTACAGACCTGCCGGTACGCCAGACCTATTATTGGCCCAATAGCGATGGCACAGCCGCCACATCTGGCGAGGCGATGCTACTGGCCAGTTATGATGATGGCAACAACATAGGCTTTTGGGATGGCTTGCGGCCGCAACGCTCGCAGGCATGGAAACTGGGGCTTAAACACGGCAAAATAGATGAACCATTCGAAGGCGAAGCATCAGCCGAAAATAAGGACCTGGAATGGTACGAATACCAGGCGCCGGTTAAAATGGTGGCCGAAGTAGCCCGGCAGCTTCAACTAATGCACGGCCTTAGCCACACGCCAATTGTTAAAAATGCCGCCTTCCGCGATTGGGGCGAAGACCCGTACGGCGGCGGTTGGAATAGCTGGAACATCGGCGTAAAAAGCTGGGAGGTGATACCTAAAATTACCCACCCTATTGATGACATGCCGCTGCACATCTGCGGCGAAGCCTATTCAGATGCCCAAGGCTGGGTTGAAGGGGCTTTACAGTCGGCAGATATTATGTTGTCGAAAATCATTAAATAAAATACAGTTGGTGAGTTAATTGACCCGGTAGCGATTTTGTTTCGCTGCCGGGTTTTTTATTGCTTTTGTATTTTTAACCACGACGGACACAAGGATTTTCACAAAGAACACAAAGAATTTTTTGACTGATTTAGGTTGATTTTTATTAAACAACAAAATATCTCAGACAAAAAAAAACTGGCGTCCTTTGTGTTTTTCCCTTTGTGGCCTTTGTGGTAAAAATTATTCACCATATCAAACGCACTAAAGAAATATTTTGCCGAGATTAGCCCTATAACCATATCAACATACAAAATACCTAAATCAATTAAAATGGAAATTACACAATTAGACCAGGCCGGGCTTGCCCTTATTAAGGAATTTGAGGGATGCATATTAAAACCTTATCTGGATTCGGTAAAGATTCCTACTATCGGCTACGGGCAAACCTATTACCCCGCTACCGGCGCCAAAGTAACCATGAATGATCCTGCAATAACCCAGGACCAGGCCGACCAGATGTTTTTGGCCATGGTAAAGCCTTACGAACTCGCTGTATATTCCACTAGCCGCGATGATATCACCCAAAATAACTTTAATGCACTGGTGAGCTTTACCTATAACATCGGTACCAATGGTTTTAAAAATTCAACTGTACTCAAATTGGTAAACCAAAACATAGATGATGACCGCTTGAAAGCGGCATTCCTGATGTGGGTGAAAGCCGGGGGCAAAACCATACAGGGCTTGGTGAACCGGAGAAACCGGGAGTACCATGTTTATATTTCATAAAATGCGGCCGAAATAAAGGCGGTTGTCCTAAAAAAAAGGGATGAAGTCAATATCGAATAATGAATTTTGAATGTCGAAATTCGAAGTTCAAACTTTTTAATTCGATATTGGGCGTTCGGTGTTCGATATTAATTCCGCCTTTAGCTATTGTGGCGACGCTGAAATAATTTAAGTGACTTATTGGATTTTTAGTACGATTCCCCAATAAATATTAGCTTTGTTAGTGCTATATACTAAATAAATGAAAAAAAGCCTGCCAATACTCCTGATTGTAGCCCTGTTTTTAATTACATCGTGTGGCAAAGAGTGGTTATCCAACACCGCGCCGGCAACACTTGCGCTAAATGTGAGCACCCTGGCAGGCAGCGGCACGCAGGGCAACTCCAATGGCACCGGCACCAATGCATCATTTTATGAACCCACCGGGCTGGCAGTAGATACAGGCGGCAATGTTTACGTAGCCGACTACCGTAACAGCCTGATCCGTAAGATTACGCCGGACGGCCAGGTCACCACCTTCGCCGGGGGCGTAAAACCTGGCAATGGTAACGGCAATGGCGTTTATGCTTCATTTAACCAGCCCACGGGCATCGCCATAAATGCCGCCGGAAATATTTATGTGGCCGACAGCAACAACAACCTCATCCGCGAGATTGACCCCTCCGGAAACGTTACAACGTTAGCGGGCAGCGGCTCAGCAGGCATGGTTAACGGTACCGGAACCGGTGCATCTTTCGATAATCCCGAAGGCGTAGCCGTGGATGCAGCGGGAAATGTTTACGTGGCCGATTACGGCAACAACATGATCCGCGAAATAACACCCGGCGGTGTGGTAACAACCCTGGCAGGCAAAACCACTGCGGGCAGCAATAACGGTGTTGATACTGCTGCTACCTTTAACCAACCGACAGGCGTGGCTGTTGATGCCTCCGGAAACCTATATGTGGCCGATTATGGCAACGATTTAATAAGGCTGATCAGCCCAGCCGGAAACGTTACTACTTTTGCAGGCAGTGGTTCATCCGGTTCCTCAAACGGCACCGGGATAGCAGCATCCTTTAACGGAACAACCGGCCTGGCAACCGATGCCGCCGGAAATGTATACGTTGCCGATTATGGCAACAACCTCATCCGCGTAATTACCCCCGCAGGCGCGGTAACTTCATTAGGTGTTCCCACCTCCCCTGCAAACCCCATATTTAACCGGCCCTATGGCATAGCTACCGACAAGAAAGGCAATCTGTATGTTGCTGATTATGGGAACAGTACAGTGGTGAAGGTGAGTAAGTAAAATGGTGAATTGGTGAGTGGGCGAATGAGTGAGTGGTGAATGGGTGAGTGAAAGAAAACAAAAATGCATCCTCTTATACAACATATTCAAAAAATCACCTCCGACTCAGCGATAAACGGTGAAGCCATCCTACCATTTTTCAAGACAAAAACATTCAGGAAAAAGGGTATTTTACAGGAACAGGACGAGCGTTGCCTGTCGTATTTTTTTGTGGTAAAAGGGTGCCTTCGTTTATTCTTTGTAGATGACAACGGTGCGGAACAAACCATGCAATTTGCATTAGAAAACTGGTGGATGACGGATTTGAATGCCTTTCGGTCCGGGCGAAAATCAGCCTACACCATCCAGGCATTGGAGGAAACAGAGGTTTTAACCATTACAGCACCAAACTACGAATTGATTTTGGCGGAATTCCCGGTCATGCAGCATTATTTCCGGCTAATATATGAGCGGGCTTATGCGGCATCATTACTTCGTATCCAGATGATTTCCAGGATGCCCAAGCCCGAATTTTATGAGCTGTTTCAATCCAAATATCCTGAATTCCTTCAGCGGATCCCGCAAAAAATATTGGCCTCCTTCCTGGGCTTTACACCCGAATACCTCAGCGAATTGCGAAAGAAATCTATAAAAATGACGAACAACTCGCAATAAGGAGAGGAATTGTTGTTAAAAACCCCCATATATCGTGCCGTCCGCCAAAAGGCGGATCGGCATTCCACAGATAGGTATACGCTGACAGGTAATCCTCGCACAGGTAAACACAGTGACTCACATACCTACCGCTGGCTCTGCTCGTGGGATGCTGAAATAAATTCAGCATGACATGTAAAGACCTTCCAGACCATTTTTATTTCTTAAACCAGCTTAAGTTTTTGCGGGCGGGCTATTTTCATCTTTGTGTTATTCAAATAAATAAATAACACAAATCATGAAAATAGTAGTTATCGGCGGTACCGGCCTTATAGGTAGCCAGGTGGTAAATCAGTTACAGCAAACCGGGCATGAGGTGATTGCCGCTTCGCCCAACAATGGCGTTAATACACTTACCGGCGAGGGTTTAAATGAGGTGTTGCACGGTGCGCATGTAGTGGTAGATGTTTCCAACTCGCCTTCTTTTGCAGATGATGCGGTGATGAATTTCTTTAAAACTTCTAACGAAAATCTGTTACCAGCCGAAAAAGCAGCCGGGGTGCAGCATCACGTAGCCTTATCGGTTGTAGGTACACAAAAACTACAAGCCAGCGGTTATTTCCGCGCCAAACAGGTACAGGAAGAACTGATTAAAGCATCAGGGATCCCATATACCATTGTTCATGCTACGCAATTCTTTGAATTTGCGGGAGGGCTTACGCAAATGTTTATGACAAATGGGCATCTAATAGTTCCGGCAGCCAACATTCAGCCTATTGCCAGCAAAGATGTGGCATCTTTTGTCGCCGAAAAAGCATTAGCAAATCCTGTTAACCAAATCCTGAAAATAAGCGGACCTGAAAAATTCGAGATAACCACTTGGATGAAACAATATTTGCAGGCAACGCACAAAAACTACGAAGTGGTTGCCGATGCCAATGCCCTGTATTCGGGAGCACCACTTACTGCCGATACATTAGTGCCGGAAAAAGCTGTCTTCATGGGTGGGACGAGATATCAGGAATGGATTTCAGTGGCTGAAAATCAGCGGTAAGAGATCCTGGTCAACGCAGGGCTTCTTGGCGGGGGCCCCGCGTTTTTCTTCACTGTGAAGCGTAGACGAAATATCCTTAACGCTTGGTCGTTCAATAGTGCGGACACGACTGCAACATCTCATGGCTTATGCGCGACGCACTTGCGCCTGATTTATAACAATAGTACGGTAATGGAGTTGAGTGAGTAAGTAAGTAAGTAATAGGGGATCGATTCTGCCAGGCTTTAATCTTTATCTTTTAAGGTGTTCCAACCCCATGGCGCTGTTTTCGACGTCCGGGTCGCGAGACGCCCCTTGGGCAGCCATGATAATAACAGGATGGATTTATCCAACTTGATTATTACAGCGAGTTTGACTTTTCTTGCAGCGTTTCCCGGTGTATAAGTTCTATTATTACTATAAAAAAGCCATGAGCCATCTTTTGCATGTTCCACATTTGTAATAGCATCTGTGCCATCCAAAACGTATTTTGTAGCTGATACTGTAATAGTGTCCGCCCCCATAAATGATTTAGGGATCAGATCTGATGGCTTTTGAAAATTTCGTTTATGTTTTCTTCCGGGCGTCGGTACAACCTCGCAGCAATTGCCATTTTTATCAAGTTGTTTATTAGGCGGAAGATATAAACCGTTTAATTTAATATCCTCTTTTCTGGTGAGCATCTCATCGGGAAGTATCTTCCCATCTCTTATTTCGTAATAAGCGGTCGGTATGTAATACATTGAATCGGGATTAGGATACACTTCCGTTAAATCTCTGCCACCAAATTCCAGGTATCCATCACCGTCATAATCTTTTATTGGTGAAAGTATGGCATCAACAACTAATGTTGCTTTCGTGGGTGTAACCCGAAAGGCATTCAATCTGTCGAGATTGGGGTTACCAGCCATTGCGACAAATAAAAATATAGCGCCGTGATCTTCTATCAAACGATTGGACTTGCTTTCGTAAAGTATGTCGTCGTATTTTATTTTAAAGATTGATTTGTTGTCGTATAAAATGTATCCTTTTTTTACTTTGACAATGTGGCCTGACGATGTTTTAAAACTCAATATATTGTTTGCAGGTGATTGAAAGCCAGACAGAGCGGCTATACACATAAATGAAGCTAAAAGGAATATATATCGCATGCTAAGGATTTGGAGAAACAAAGATAGTTATCGATATGAAACATTGTAACGGCAAAAAAGAAAAGCGAAAAGAAATGAAGATTGTCTTGTCCCTCTGCTACGAGCCGAAGGTTTTTTTGCTGAATTGATTTTAATTTAAGCGTGGACGCTTAAATTTTTGGTATCCAAGTGGCAGACTTGGACAGGCGGGGGGGCTTCTACCAGCCGGGGCACGCCCCCGGAATTCAAAAAAATTAATTAATGAAATAAATTTGCAAAGATAAATGCAGGAAGCCGCTCATTTGGTGACATTATATTGTCAGTAAATGCCATTTTAGTTTACGAACAAAATGTTATAAAAACCTAATAATCAACATGTTAATAAAAGCGTGTGAGTGAAAAAACGTGAACACGTGAACAACAATTCTGCGTAAAAGTCGCTGTCGACACTAAAAACATTCTCGTTCCCGCGCCGTCCCCTCCTGTTTAAGTTAACTCCTAAAATGCAGATAAGCCATAATTAAGCTCTCCCGCAGCGAAGGGATGGCTGGTTTTTTGTGGTTCCAGGCATTCTTTATCAGAAAAATATATAGGATGTTCCCTTATGCGAAATAATATCGGGGGTGGTATGGAATATCGTTTCTAAATTTTTTGCGGTTAATACGTCAGTTGAGTTACCGGTGGCAAAAACCTGGCCTTCGTTCAACAGGGTAATTTTATCTGCAAATTTTGCGGCAAGGTTAAGGTCGTGTACAACGCCCAGTACTACCAGGTCATTCATTTTTAATAAATCCTTTACGTGCTGCATAAACTGATGCTGGTAATGCACATCCAGGAATGTTAGTGGTTCGTCCAGGAATAAATACCGGTATTGGTTTGGCGTTGGATACCATATCTGGGCCAAAACCCGGGCAAAATGTACGCGCTGCTTTTCGCCGCCGCTTAGCGTTGCATAATCCCTGTTGGCCAGGTCGGTTACGTTAAAGTAGTCCATAGCGCTGGCACAGGCATCCAGATCCTTTGATTTTGGGCTTCCGGTAAAATGCGGGTAGCGGCCCATCATCACTACTTCGTCTACCTTCATCGGGAAGCTAAACTCCAGGCTTTGCGAAAGCACAGCCCTTATGCAGGCCATTTGTGCAAAGGAATACCCCGCCAGTGTTTTGCCCGCATACGATACCGAACCTGCCGAGGGCTGTAATTGCCCGCTCATTAATTTTATCAGCGTTGATTTACCTGCGCCGTTTGCCCCTATTATTAAATGCAATGTGCCGGGTTGTACATCAAGCGATACATCCTTCACCAGGTACCTCGCTCCCGCCTTATAGCTCAGGTTATCGGTTTGTATCATGCTAATAAAAATAATTTTTGCTCCGCAGCAGGTAAATAAAAACGGGCACACCTACGATGGAGGTAACAATGCCGATGGGTAGTTCGGCCGGACTGAGCGCCATCCGCGCCAGCAGATCGGCAACGCTGAGTAAAATGGCCCCCAGCAATGTACCACCGATGATGAGGTAGCGGTTATCCGATCCTTTCCAGATGCGGAGCAGATGCGGAACCACCAGGCCCACAAAGGTTATAATGCCCACAAATGCAGTAGCTACCGCTATCATCACAATATTTACCAATAAAATATACCGCTTCAGTTTTTTCACCTCAACCCCAATCAGCGCTGCCTCTTCGTCGCCAAGTATCAGGGCATTTAACTGTTTGGCATAACGCAGGGCTATGGCAATGCAAATGGTGGTGGTTATGCCTACTATAGCAACAGCATTCCAGCTGGCGCCCGATAATGTCCCCAGGTTCCAGAAAGTTATGGAGCGTGCCTGCGGGTCGCGGGCAATGTAGGCCAAAAAGCCAACGCAGCTCATAAAAAGGGCATTAACGGCAATACCCATTAACAATAATGTAGTTACCGATTGTTTCCCCGCGTGTTTCTTTTCGGATAAGATGAAAACCATAAAAGTTGATAGTGCACCACCCGCGAAGGCAGCTACCGGTAGTGCCCAGCCACCCCCAATAAATTTAAACATGCCGCCCAATACAAAGTAAAGCGCCGCCCCAAATGCGGCCCCGCTTGAAGTGCCGGCCAAACCGGGTTCAACAATAGGGTTGCGGAATAAAGCCTGCATCAGGGTACCGCCCACCGCCAGGCCCGCGCCAACAAAAAGGCTTAACAGAGCCCGTGGCAGCCTTATTTGCATCAGGATCCGTTCGTTTAAAGTATACTCCCCTGATGCCGTTACGGTTTTCCTGAGCGCCGATAATATTTCGGCGGGACTGATTTCAACCGCCCCAAAACATACCGAAGCAATAAATGCAATTGCCAGCAGTATCCCCAATAATGGGTATACGCCGGCATATTGTTTATTACTTGCTACCGCCATGAATCAGCTGTTGAAATTTTAAAACATTTTGGCCTGTGCGGGCGCCAAGGTAAACAATATCGTGTTCTTCAACACGATATATGCGGTTGTTCTTGGCTGCTTTGGTACCTGCAATACCGGGCAGTTCTTTGATTTTATCCAGCGAGCCCAAACGGTCGTAGCCCACATCGGTTAACAAAATCACATCCGGGTCGCTTTTGGCAATTACCTCCGCCGAAAGCGGCACCATGCCGCGCTGCCCTGCTACCGGTACCGTACCGCCGGCCCACTCAATAATATTGGCGGCAATGTTTTTACTGGTCATGGTTAGGTACACATTGTTAGCTTGTCCAAAATGAATAATAACCACCCTGGGCTTATCGGTGTACTTCTTCAAATTCTCGTTTGCCAATGCCATGTCTGCGTCCAGCCTGGTGCACAGGCTGTCACCCTGCTTCTCCCTATGAAAATACGTAGCAAGTCCGTTAATCATCCCTTTTGCCTGGGCAATGGTGTACACGCTGTCGGCAAAAGTTTTCATCGGTATTTTAAGATCTTTTAACTGCTTAATCACCGTTTCGGGCCCTATATTATTATCGTGGATGATCAGCGTAGGTTTACATGCCAGTATTGCCTCGGCACTTAAAGCCCGGTGATAGCCTACTGTAGTAACCTTTTTTAAAGCCTCAGGATAATTGCTTGATATATCAACCCCTACAATATCCTTTTGCGCCCCCATCTCAAAAATGGCTTCGTTATATTCCTTGGCAATACAAACAATCCGCACCTGGTGGTCATGCCCGGTATCCTTATTCCCGAACCGGCCACAGCCGCTGAGTATGAGCGCTGGCAAGACGATATAGCTAAAATATTTTTTCATGTTCATTTAATTAAAATGAGCAGGGTGGTTTGCCCTGCTCAATATATTATTAAAATTTGTAGCTTAAATTAATACCGCCATAAAAAGTTGCTTTGTACGGCGCAGGCAATATGTAACCATCTCCACCTCCATTTTTCACATTAGGATCGGTGCCCTGAGCCAATTCCTGGATATTCTGACCGACGAAAATAAAGCTGTAATAAGTATTACCCAGCAAATTATCGCCGCCGGCAAAAATATCGGTAGTAAAGTGCTTGCCAAATGATTGTTTATAACCTATGCGGGCGCGCAACAGGTTGTATGATTTTACATAGGTTGAGTTATCAAAAGTTACCGGTGCCTTATCAACATATTGGTACGATGCAGATAAGTAAAACCCACTTTTTGTAGCCGCATCGATGCCTGCATTAAATACATTTGGCGATACTGCAGCTACCTTTTTGTTGGAGAAGTCGGCCACTACCTTATCACCGGTACCTGATGCGGCATAGCTTTTAAAATCAACATATTTGGCGTTCAGGAAGGTATAGCTTACCCATGGCCTGAACAATGATAAATCGGCATCCTTGTTGTTTACAATGGAATAACTGCCGTAAAACTCGGCGCCCAGGTTGCGCTGCTCGCCTACGTTGGTATAGTACGAAATGCTGTTGGCTGTAACCTGTGTTAACCTGTTGGTGATATCCAGGTCAAAAAGAGCTGCCTGGTAAGCAAACTGCTGTTCGGCGCCCAAAGTTCCTTTTGCGCCAATTTCGTATTGCACTGCTTTTTCAGGTTTTAACGAGGCATCAACAACACCTGCGGTATTTATCATCTGGCTGATGGTCGGCGGCGTGTAGCCTAAAGCTATATTGGCGTAAATGGCAGTATTATCGTTAAATGCCTTTAGGAAATTTATGTTGGGCGTAAGCACCGGTTTAAAGGTTTTGGTGAGTGTCGGTGCATTTAAAAATATTGCTTTTAACGAGTCGATAAGGTTTTGCGTACCAAACCTGATAAAATTAAGACTGGCCCCAGCCGTTAATGACAGCTGCTGCGCTGGTATGGTAAATTTCCACTGCGTAAACAGGTTGTAGTTCAGGGCGTTATTTTGCACATCCGAGCCCGAAAGGGTTCTGCTGACCGGCGTAAACGGCGGCGAAATAAACGGCAATATAAAGTTACCCTGCGAGTTTTGGTTCGACTTGATGAAGGCGGCGCCCAACGCTCCGTTTACGTCAAGATTATCGCTTTTCTGCATGTAGGTTAACTCGGTTTTGGCACCAAAGTTCAGGTTTTCGTTTTTGGTGTAACCGTGGGCGAAGGCCTGGTTAAGCGTTGACCCAGTGATAAATACAGTGGTTTGGCTGCCGAAGTGTTCGTTATATTGTTTTTTATCGGTAATGCCTCCCCGCATG
>Ga0206898_10195_pt1 | contig 17520 bp, 16 predicted proteins | sample Alteio_BWOrgHeat_50_FD_153237 | JGI IMG/M metagenome (GOLD analysis project Ga0206898, IMG submission 153237) | Enriched cells from forest soil in Barre Woods Harvard Forest LTER site, Petersham, Massachusetts, United States -... | ecosystem: Environmental > Terrestrial > Soil > Temperate forest >...
AGAGGAGTTCACCATGAGAGTACATCCGGAAATGGCGACGTCTGCACCGTTGCTGACGGTAATCGCGTTTTGATCCGTTGGGTCAAGCACGTACACGCAGTCAGGTGAAACGCTGCCCACCATGCCGGCCGTCGCATTGGCGGTGACCGTGGTAGCCGCCGGACCGATAAACCGGATCAGTGCTGTGGCGACTGAGCGCTGCACGGAGACAGTAACCGCCGGAACCGTAACAGAATTCAGGGTGACCCCGCTGACCGAAGAGGGAAAGCTTACCGTCACTGTGTCAGCCGCCGTCCCGCCAAAGCCGTTGTTTCTGGCGTAGACGCAGGGGACACGGAGGTCGGTAGTGGTGCAGGTGAAGGAGGCGATGGGGGCGGACCCGGTGGCAAAGGGGTGTGCGTAGGTGGAATTGGTGCCGTGATAGATACTCAGGACCGCAGTCTGCGCGGCGGCATCGGCGGCGGTCTGAGCCATCTGCCGCTGCGCATAGATCTGGCCGCCATCGAGCGCGAGCCCCAGGGCGGCGATCAGAAAAAGACTCATCGCAACCACGACAAGGATTACGGCCTGTCCGTTTCTGGGTCCGAAGCTGAGCCGCCGTGGTTTCAAAAGACGATGATTCCCTCTGCGGCACTGCCCAGACGCAGAGTTTTCGCGAAGTAGGTTGTCAGAGGATCGTATGGGTAGACAATCGAGACGCTGACGGGCTGGCCGGGAGCATTGGACGAGTTGGGGTAAGTAACAGTGATCACGAGCAGGCTGAGGGTGATGGGGGCGGCGGAGGCAAAGTTCTTAGTAACCGTCACCACTTCAGTGGGATTGTTCGCCGGGCCGCTGGCGCTGTTTATGGTAGATCCGGTCGCTCGAGTGCTGCCATGCACGATGGCATATCGCACTCCGGCGCGTGCCGCGTTGGCCATCGTCAAGCACACAAGAACGATGCGGCCCATCTCAACGACAAACAGCATCATGAGAATGGTCATCAGGCCGGTGACGGAAAACTCCACCAGGCTCGATCCCGAGCGGCTGCCAAACCGGCCGGCGGGACTCACGCGGGCGTCCTCACTGGACCATCCTCATAACCGCCTTGCGGTGGATGCTCGTGGTAGGGAGGGTAGCACTGATCTTCAGTCCCGGAAAAGGAAAAAGCGGTATGAATGGCTGGTAGGTGTAGGTCACATCGACCGTAGCCAGCGTATAGGTGGGAGCTTCAGGGTCAAAAAGGCTGGTACAGCTGTTAGCCGCAGTCGTGGCATTAGTGCAGACGGAGACGGAGGTGCTGGCCCGATTCAGCAGAGAGGTGACATCGTTAGTAATGAGGCTGGTGACCTGGGCCTGAGTGGCTGAACCTGGCGTGCCGGGCGAAGCGCTCGACAGGACCATGTACTGCACGCCGGTCCGCGCGGCATCGGCTACGGTGATCCATGCATAGATGAAGCCGCCGAAGTTGGCGGCGTTCACCGCGAGCAGCAGCACCAGGGGAATCATGAGAGCGAATTCGATCAGACTCTGCCCCCGTGAGTTCAGGGGCGTGGAGGAGCGTGCGGGCGGCTGCGCAGGAATAGATGAGAGAAAGGATTTGAAAGCCTCGCGCTCCTGGTCGTCGCGGAAAATGAACTCAACCGCAACGCCGTCGCTCCCGTGGCGAGCGACGCGGGCAGGTACGCAAATGGTGTTGGCAGGCCCGGTAGTGCCATCGGGCCGTACGATGGTACGGTATCCCTGGAGCACCATGCGAATGATGGTGTCCAGGTACCAGCGCTCCTCGGTATAGATGTAGGCGCCTGTTTCGCTGATGTCGCGAATTTGCCGGCCTTCGGGGGCGGCGCCGTCCCAATAGTGCACGACGACCTCAGGGCCCGCCCTGCGTTCGGCGCGCCGTAACTCCTTCTCCTGGTCGTCAGCCAGCAGCCACTGTTTCAGCTTGCCAAAGGCCGGGAGCATTCACGCGCGTCCCAGGTCAGCGGCCGGCGCACCTTCCGCCGATGCGGCGGCAGCGCGTTTGCATACGTTCTCCATCTGTTCGGGCGGACAGATCAGCAGTTCATCACCAATCTGCGTGTTGGACGAGTAGATGGCGCGGGGCTTGAGTTCCAGAATACTGGCGCAATCGATCCGTATCGGTGAAATACGAAAGGGGCCCAGATGTTCTACCAGATGAATCACCTGATTGGCCGAGTTGAGATACACGAGGTCCACCGGAAAGAGCATCCCGATGGTATGGATGCCCCGGGAAGGGACAAGCCAGATGCCATCGTTGGGCGTAAGGCGAATTCGCCCCAGGGCACCTCTGAGACGCGCTGCCAAAGTATCGGCGGGAGCCACGCGAAGCCCGAGAAATGATTCGCGATTCCGATTGTAAACACACAAAGTACGTCCCATGGAAAAATCTCCCGCCTGCCGTTGTCAACGCAGCAACTGTGCCTCAAAACCCCGTTTCCGAGCCACCGATACGGATCACTTGCTAAGTGACCTTTCTGCGACGGCGCTGAATGAGAAACCCGAGCACGATCGCGAAAGCGACGGCTGCGATTATGCGAATAAGAGTTGTTGTGTCCATTTCGTCGTTCTCCTTTCTTTCGAGCTTGCGGCCCCGGCCGCCTCTAACTCAAATATTTTTCAAAGCCTTCGAGCATGATGATCATGGAAGGACCGATCGTCACGACGAAGAGCGAAGGGAATATGAAGAGGACAAGCGGGAAGACCAGCTTGACAGTGGTCTTAGCCGCCGCTTCCTCCGCATCCTGGCGGCGGCGCGTCCGAAGCGTCTCGGAATACGACCGCAGTGTCTTGCCAATGCCGGTGCCGAACCTGTCGGCCTGTACGAGGATCGCCGCGAGGGAACGGATGGTATCGACATCGGTCCGGTCGGCGAGATGCTTCCATGCCTCGTTACGGGGACGGCCGGCACGCTGTTCGAGATAGACCAGGTTCAGCTCATCGGCGATGGCGGGCTGACTGACCTTCATCTCTTCCGCCGTGCGCATGGTGGCCTTATCCATGCTTAGCCCTGCTTCGATACAGATCACCATGAGGTCAAGAGCTTCGGGCAGGCCCAGGCGAAGCTTGAGCTTGCGGGCCGACACCCGATTGTTGAGCCAAAAGTCCGGCCCCATAAACCCCAGGGCGGCGGCGACCGAGTATACGAAAAAGGGGCTGTAAGAGTAGAGCCCGGTAATTGTAGCAATAATTGCCAGACCGATAGGAACCAGTACCTTCGAGCTATAAAAGATGTTGATGAAGGCCTTTTCTCGATAACCGGCGCGTGTCAGTCTTTTCTGGACTGTTGATACTTCCTGTTCCGTGCGCGGCACCACTTGCTGGAAAGGCTTTACCAGTTTCTCCATGCGGGCGCCGGGCGCGGGTGCAATGGTGCGCAGCAGCTTATCGTCGACAGTCTTCGAAACTACGCGCGACAGGCGGCTCAGGGCCCTCTGCCGGTAGAAGATCAACACTCCGAGGCTCGAGATCAGCAGAAAGGCCGCGACGAATGTGAGGAAGACAATAGCCATCAGTAGACCTTAAACGCGCACCGAAACAATCTTCCGGATAATCATGGCGCCTATGACATCCATTACCCCGGCGGTATATAGCAATTTCAAACCCACGTCGCGCTTCCACAGAATGCTCATCCCGTCAGGATTCACTAAGTACATGCCAAATCCCAGCACTACAGGCAAAAACGAGAGAATCCAGCCGGTCATGCGTCCCTGCGCAGTGTGAACTCTGATCTGCTTTCGAAGACGGAACCTGTCGCGAGTAGTTTGCGCCACCTTCTCCAGAACCTCGGCGAGGTTACCGCCGCTTTCCTTCTGGATCAGAACCGCAGCCACGAAGATGCGGTAGTCCTGTAAAGGTACGCGCTCGGTGAGGTTGGTGAGGGCGATACGCAGATCGATGCCGTAGTTCTGCTCGTCGAAACATTTGCGCATTTCAGTAGCGATCGGTTCGGCCGACTCCTGGGCAACGGCGCCGATACTGGCTATCAGGCTGTGGCCCACGCGCAGAGCACTCACCATCATTCCGATTGCCTCCGGCAGTTGCTGCTCCAGCGTCATCATCCGCTTGCTCCGCTTGCGGGCGATATAGAGGAAAGGCAGGGGGAGGAAGCCCATGGAGATGATCAGGGCCGGCAGGAACTCGTCGAATCGAAACCAGAGCAACACTCCGAGCACCACCCAGCCCACAACACCGATTGTCAGGAGGCTTCCCACTGTCTGGCTGCTCCCCGCCTGATAAAAAAACATGACGGTGGATGAAGTGAGATTGAGGCGCCGCAACCATTCGTTGAGCAGAGGAATGGCGCTGGCATTCTTCTGCTCTCGCCGAATGTCGGCGACCTTCTCTTCGTAATCGGCCGGCGTGAACTCGTGGTCCAGGGCAGCCAGGCGCTGGGTCAGGCGCCGCGAGGGATTGTCGCCGAAGGCCTGGATCACGAGCATCGCGATCGCACCCAAAGCCACCAGAACCGCCAGAATCACCATCATGTTCAGTCCACGTCCACGGAGCGCTCGAAAATTTCAGATGGCAGCATGATTCCCGCGACACGCAGCCGGTCGAGAAACTTCGGCCGGATTCCGCTGGGACGAAACGAGCCCAGCACGCGGCCATCGGGACCGATTCCCTTGCGCACGAAGGTGAAGATGTCGTGCATACTGACAACGTTTTCTTCAATTCCGGTGATTTCGGAAATCGCGCTCACTTTTCTGGTGCCGTCGCTCATGCGCGAGACCTGAACAATCACCGAAACGGCGGAGGCGATCTGCTGGCGCACCGACCGTTCGGGCATATTCATGTTCGCCATCGCCACCATCGATTCCAGCCGCGAGATAGCATCGCGCGTGGTGTTGGCGTGGATGGTGGTCATAGAGCCCTCGTGGCCCGTGTTCATGGCCTGAAGCATGTCGAAGGCTTCATCGCCGCGGACCTCACCGATGATGATTCGATCGGGACGCATACGAAGGCTGTTGATGAGCAGATGGCGCTGCCGAACGGCGCCGACGCCCTCAACGTTGGGCGGGCGCGTTTCCAGGCGAACCACGTCATCGTGCTTGAGCTGCAGCTCAGCCGCATCCTCAATGGTGACAATGCGCTCCGTCTCGGGAATGAAGCCCGAAAGGATGTTCATGAAGGTTGTCTTGCCCGCGCCGGTGCCGCCGGAGATCACGATACTGATGCGGGCTTTGACAGCAGCGGCAAGGATCTGCATCATCTCGGCCGAAATGCTCTTCAGCTTGACCAGCGTTTCGGGCGAAACGGGGCCGCTGCCAAAGCGGCGGATCGACATGCACGGGCCGTCGAGAGCGAGCGGTGGAATGATGGCGTTGACGCGCGATCCGTCGGGAAGGCGCGCGTCCACCATCGGCGAGGCTTCGTCGACGCGGCGGCCGACACGGGACACGATGCGGTCGATGACCTGCATCAGATGCTGATCGTCGCGAAAGCGCGCCGGAGTGCGCTGCAGGATGCCCTTACGCTCGGCGTACACGGTGTTGCGGTTGTTCACCAGAATGTCGGAGACAGTGGGGTCGCGTAACAGAGGCTCAAGCGGACCCAGACCGAAGACTTCATCCAGCAGATCGTTTTCGACCGACTCTTTCTCAATCGCGTTCAGCGGCACTTTCTGAGAGCCGATGATCTCCTGCACCATGTTGCCGACAGCTCGCCGGGCCTGGCCGGGATCGACCGTTGACAGCTTTTCGAGGTCGATACGCGACAGCAGGGTGGTGTGCAGTCCGGTCTTCAGTTTTTCAAGGTCAAGGACTTCCATTTATGCTCTCGATGGCTCTTCCCGCTGCGCGTCAGGGCGGGTGAAACGGAAAAAGCTTCTTGATTTCTTCTCAGGATTCGGAGGCTTGCCGCAGGCGGCTTTGGCCATATTAAACAGGGCTTTCGAAATGTTGGTATTTCCGAGCACCAGGGGGACGCCCGTATCCTCGGCGGTCCGCGCGTCAACGTAAGAGTTCGGAATCTTCCAGCTGATCGGCCGCCCCAGGGCCTTGACGGCGCTGCGCTCGTCAATCTCGGCGTGGCGCGAATTGGCGCGGTTAAGCACGACTTCCACGTTCGAGGTCCAGTTTCTGGCCGTAAGGAAGGCGTTCAGGCGATGACCGTTTCGCAGGGCGGGAAAGGTCATTTCAGCGACCAGGTAGAGCCTGTCCGCGGTTCCGAACAAAAACTCCTGAAGGCTGCCCTGACAGGAGCCTGAATCCACCACAACGTAATCGAATTCTTCGCGCAGGATGCTGAAAAGTTTTGTGGCGCCTTCATCGACCGAGCTGTGAAAGAAGGTATAGTCTTCCGGAGCGCCCAGAACGGAAAGACCGCTGCTGTGTTTCAGCAGGAGGGTGGTCACGAACTCGAGATCGAGCCGCTCCACGTTGAGAAGCGCATCCACGACCGAGAACGAAGGAGTCAACCCGAGGTTGAGCGCGACTTCTCCCAGCTGGAAATCGAGATCCACCACTACGACACGGGCGCCTGACTCCTTAGCCAGCGCGATAGCGAAATTGGTGGCAATGGTGGTTACACCGATTCCCCCCTTACAGGGGACGAAGACGAACATTCGGCCGGCACGCTTTTCTTCGACCGGACGCCGGGCCATGGTGCGCTCGAAGGCTTCGTGGAGAGTTTCCGCCAGCAGACCTTCGATCAGAAACTCGCGGGCGCCGGACTGCATGGCGCGGCGCATCAGGGTAGCCTGGTTGGCGCTGGAGTAGGCCATGACCGTAAGCGCCGCATTCTGCCGGCAGATATTCTCGATCACACGGACGGCATGCTCCACGTCGGTGTCGATATCCACGATGACGACATCGCAGGTAAAGCGAGCGATCTCGTGCTGATCGCGCGGCGTGGGATAGGCATCGAACTCGCGGGCGAAGGTGATCTGAAGCCCGGCGAGAGCGGCGACCAGCGATTTGCGCCGCATCTCGTCGGGCAGGATCAGGGTAACGGAGGGAGGAGTGGTTTTGCTGTCCGAATTATTGGGCATGAGCTTAACCGATCTTTCGGCGCGGACCCGCGAGTGCGTCGTCTCGCCCGCGCCGTGCCCTGCAGCGGAAATCAGCTGGTATAGGTTGCCATCTTGCTGCCGATTTTGCTGAAGGCCGTGCTGATGCTGGTTGCGACAGCCGACATGCTGACGGTTGCAGCCAGAGCGATCAGCGAAACGACCAGGGCATATTCGATCAGATCCTGGCCTTGCTCGTCTTCAATGAAGGCGCGCTTGAAACTTTGAAATTTCACGTAATACTTCAGAACGGTGTCCTGCATGCTTTTCTCCTTAATGTGTGGTCGCGGTAAACCCCGGGGAAGGCTGCGAACCAGCCCCGCCCGATCAGCTTGTATAGACCGCTACCTTGCTGCTGACTTTGGTGAACGCGGTGCTGATAGCGCTTGCCACTACTGGCATACCTACCGCGGCCGCCAGCGCCACCAGAGAAACCACAAGCGCGTACTCGATCAGGTCCTGCCCGCCTTCATCCCGCAGGAACGCTTCCAGACAGAAGCTGAGTTTGAGGCAGTACCTCGCGAGGCCGTTACTCATGGCGATTCCGTATTTGCTCTAATGCATATGGCTAGCCGTTTCGGTCTTCGTAGACGGCTCAATAAGTTAGCCGCCAAAGAGACCAACAGCGTACGCGCCTGTTTACAAAACCGGGCGCTGCGGTGTATCGACTGCAATACAGGCAGGGGACCAGGGGCGCTTCTGACAAGAAAGACCGTGAGCGCGACGGGAATGCAAGGGCTACGCCAGGAATGAGTGTGGTGGCCCGACGCTGCCTTAAGCGTCCCGGCGAGTGGACCGAGCTCGTGACCACCGTTGTATCCGCCCTTTGGTGCAAGCTCGGGTAGACGTATTTTTCTCTGAACGACAACTAATGGCCACAGCGCGGGCCTTCAGAGCGAATGCGGGCCGATTGGTTCGCCAATTGCCATGAATTCCGCGAATGCAGAGTCTGTCAGCCGCACCGGAGCTTCAGGTTCCGTCTTTCGCGCACAGCACTGCGCTCGCACGATGGTTCGTTCCCAACCTTGCTTTGCTTCTCGCTCTGGCGACTCTGTTCTCTATCTTTTTTCTTTTTCACGGAGCCACCTCTTTGTTAGCCGATTCGGACACCGGTTGGCACATTCGGAACGGGGAGCGAATCCTCGCAACCGGAGTGCTTCCGCATGCCGATCCTTTTTCATGGTCGAGACCGGGCGCCCCGTGGACGGCGTGGGAATGGGGCGCCGATGTCATTATGGCCGTGATTTATCGAGCCTCAGGACTGGCGGGGATTGCGTGGATGTTCGGTTTACTGATTGCGGCTTCGGTTTACTTCTGGTTCGGTCTCAACCGCGCGGTGGGAGGCAACTTCCTTGTCGCCGGACTTTTTTTCGGACCCATGCTGCCGGCCACGGCGGTGCACTGGCTGGCCCGGCCACACATCTTCAGCTGGCTCCTGCTGATCGGCATGGTATGGCTCTGCGAAAGAGTGCCGCGCCGGCCGGACTGGCCCTTCTATGCGAGTGTGGCGATCATCGCCGCAGTCTGGGCGAACGTACATGCGAGCTTTTTCTTCGCTCCCGTGATTGCACTCATCTATGCCGCGGGCGCCCGCATGAGGCCATTGATCTGGAACACCCGCAGCGAAGGCCGCTCCAGGACATACCTGCTGCTAGCGCTCGCAGCGTGCCTGGGCTCCCTGGTCAATCCCAACGGGTGGAAGCTGCATCAGCATGTTTACTCGTATCTCTCCGACTCAGGGTTGCTCGCTCGCATCACCGAATATCAGTCGTTTGACTTCCATCAGAGCGGCGGATTGCAGGTTATGCTCGTGTTGTTTATCTGTTCGGCAGGGGCGTTCGCGGCTCTGGCGGCTGCGAGGCCTGAGCGGTTCCTGTTGTCGGTCCTGCTGACTGCGATGGCTCTGCAATCCACACGCGCGATTCCTCTGGCCGCGCTGCTGGTTTTGCCCCTGGCAAACGGATCTGTGACGGAGATTCTGGGACGCGCGAGGGATCTTGCGCCCGCACTGAGGCACGGCCTCGACGCGGCACTCGGTTATGGCGATCGGCTGCAGTCGCTGGATCTCCGGTTTCACGGCTTCGCCCTTGTGCCCGTGGCGGCGATCCTGATCCTGAGGTCCATCGGGAGCAGCGCCGGCTTCCCTGCCTCGCAGTTTCCCGTGAGCGCGGCTCCGACCATCGCGCGCCTCGATCCCAATGCCCGCATCTTCGCTTCAGATAGTTTTGGCGGCTATCTGATCTACCGTTTCGCCGGCGAGCGCAAGGTGTTCGTGGATGGCCGCAGCGACTTTTACGGAGCGGATCTTCTCGACAGGTATGTGCGCATGGTGGAGGCGCGTCCCGGGTGGCGCGCGGAGTTCGACCGCTGGCATTTTACCCACGCGCTTCTGCAACCGGAGAGTCCGCTGACCACTGCACTCGCGGCCGGCGGATGGCGTGAGATCTATCGCGACACCACCGCGGTGGTGCTCGCCGGACCCTCATGACGCTGACGAACGGGCGGGCGGCGCTCGATGCAGCGCTGCTGATTGCCGTCACTGCAATTTCGCGGTTCGCCTTTCGCAGTCATTATCTGTATGACATCGATTCGGTGAACTTCGCGCTTGCGCTTCGGCATTATGACCCGAGCGTTCACCAGCCTCATCCGCCTGGATATTTTCTCTATATCTGCCTGGGGCGTTTGTTCAACGTGGTGTTCAACGACGCGAATGACGCTTTCGTTGCGATCGGCATTGCGTTCAGCTGCGCTGCGGTTCTGATGATCTACCTGCTGGCCGGCGAGTGGTTTGGACGCGGGGCGGCGATTTTCGCGAGCCTGGTTTTCGTGTTCTCGCCGCTGGCGTGGTTTCACGGCACGGTGGCGCTCGTTTATGTCGCGGAAGCGTTCTTTTCGGCGCTTACGGGCTATCTTTGCTGGCGCGCTTACGCAGGGAGCAGCAGGTACGCGTACCTGGCTGCGGCGGCCGCAGGCATCGGCGCCGGTTTTCGCCCGTCTTTTTTAGTATTGCTCGCGCCGCTTCTTTTGTTTTCCTTTCGCGGACTGAATCGCCGCGGCGCATTTATCAGCGCGGCCACTCTCGGGGCCTCGGTTGCGATCTGGGCCTGGCCGATGCTCGCGATCTCCGGCGCGGGCTCCTACTTTTCCGCCCTTGGCTCTCTATGGGGGACGGTACCCGGCAAGGGAACCCTGTTCAATTCGTCAGTCGCGAACTCGGTGGCGCGGGCATGCACGATTGCGGGCATCTACGTACTTGGCTTTGGGTGCGCGGCCGTATTGCCCTGGGCCGGAGGACGCCGTCCGAGTGTGGACGACCGCCGCATGATTACGTTCACCTGGGTCTGGCTCATACCGGGGCTTCTCTTTTTCACCTTCATCTATCTGAAGTTCGTGAACAGCGGGTATCTGCTGGTGTTGGTTCCCCCGATCTGCGTCTGGATGGGACTGTGGGGGTCGCGCTTCATAGGCGGTGTGCGGGGACCGCGCTCAGTCAGGGTTCTGATCGCCGCCGTAGGGGCGGCCATGAATACGATCATATTCATCGCCGCGCCGGTCTATTGTTCATACGGCGCGGTAAGACGCTTCGAATCCGAACTCCGCGATGTCATCGGGACAGTGCGGCGGCTGGCGCCGCCTCGCGACACCGTGATTGTCGGCTTCGACTCGCACTTTCTCGGCTACCGGCACGCCGGCTACTACCTGCCTGAATACCTGACCGTGGAATTTCCAGCCGTGCAGCTGGCGGAAGGAAGGCGCATCTTTGCGATGAAGGACGGAAACACCCGGCTGGAGCAAAGTGTGGCGGATCCCGGAGTCCGTTCGTTCCTGACCTTCCCGCTGCCGGAAGGCGACGAATACCGGGAGTATTTTGCGAACATACAGGCGCGGTTTCCGGTGCAGAATGTGAGGACGATCGTGGAGGGCGGTCATCTTTACGTGACCGGTCCTTTGGAGGATCTGCGCTTTCTTTTTCCTGATTCGGGCGGATCAACCGGCGAACTGGCCTATAAACCATGACGATTTCCGGCGCCGGGGAAACTTCTTTCTTCGTTCTGGACGCGGGCGTGAGCCTGCTGATGATCGCGCTTGCCGCATTCTGGCCATCGCTCGGTTCGCGCTGGTTCGCACGCGCGGAACGGGTCATGAGGCGTTTGGCGGAGCATCGCGGCGCGTCGGTTCTCAGCGTTGGCGTGGCGGCTCTGCTTCTGCGGCTGCTGTTTCTTCCCCTTGTCCCCATTCCGCAGCCTTATATTCACGACGAGTTCTCTTACCTGCTTGCGGCCGACACGTTTGCCTCGGGCCGGCTCACCAACCCGACACATCCGATGTGGAGGTACCTCGAAAGTTTTCACATCACGCAAATCCCGACGTACATGTCGATGTACCCGCCGGCGCAGGGCATGGTGCTGGCAGCGGGCCAGGTGCTGACGGGAGTGCCGTGGATCGGCGTCTGGCTTACCGCGGGCCTGATGTGCTCCGCGATCTGCTGGATGCTGCAGGGCTGGCTACCTCCGCGCTGGGCGCTGTTCGGAGGAGCGCTGGCCCTCCTGCGCCTCGCGTTGTTCAGCTACTGGGGAAATTCCTATTACGGCGGGGCGGTTGCGGCCGTCGGGGGCGCACTGGTGCTGGGTGCGCTGCCACGCCTGATGAAATCGGGGCGAACCAGGGATGGCGTTCTGATGGCGGCAGGGCTTGCGATTCTTGCTAACAGCCGCCCCTACGAAGGGCTGTTGCTGGCCGTTCCGGTTGCGGGCGCGCTGCTGCTCCGAGGAATCCGAACCAGAGCGAAAACATCTGGGATGGTACTGCGAAGGGCCGCGGCGCCCGCCCTGTTACTGCTGGCGGTAGCCGGCGCGATGGGATATTACAACCATCGGGTATATGGGAACACCTTTGCCCTGCCTTATCAGGTAAATCGCGCTCAATACGCGTCGGCGCCGGTTTTTCTTTGGCAGCAGCCGCGGCCGATACCCGAATATCGATATCGGGCAATCCGCGATTTCTATACGGATCAGGAGTTAGGGGACTTTCTGCGGGCCCGGACGCCCGAGGGTTTTATGCGCGCGACTGTTCAAAAATCAGCCACGGCGGTGTTGTTTTTCCTGGGAATTGCCCTCCTGCCTGCTCTTTTCGTGCTGCCGCAGCTGATTCGCGACCTCAGGATTCGCTTTCTCCTGATCGCAGGTATGGTGTATGCGGTTGGTTTAAGTCTGAATGCCTGGCTGTTTCCGCATTATCTGGCGCCATTTGCGGGCGGTATTTACGCGGTCACCCTGCAGGCGATGCGGCATTTGCGGGCCTGGCGTCCGGGGGCGCGCCCGGTTGGTCTTGCGATGGTGCGCGGGATGGCCTCAGCCACCCTCCTTCTCGCCGGCCTGAGAGTATTCAGCGGACCCCTGGGGCTGGCGATTCCGCGCTGGCCGACCATGTGGTATGGAACAGAACCGATGGGCCTGAGCCGGGCAAAAGTGGCGTCCGAGCTGGAGAAGCTTCCCGGCCGTCAGCTGGCGATTGTGGAATATGGCGCAGAGCATCTGCCGTTCGAGGATTGGGTCTACAATCGCGCCGATATCGAACACGCGAAAGTCGTGTGGGCGCGCGAATCGGAAACCGGTTGCGGATCGGACCTGCGTAATTACTTCGGGGATCGCAAGGTCTGGATTATCAGACCGGACGCCAACCCCGTGGAAGTTCAGGCAGCGCCGCCGGCGCGGCTGCGAACCGGCCCATAATCGGGCTGGCATGATTCGAGTTCGTCATCGGGTCCGCTGTTCGGCTCCTTGATGAGGCGGTGCAGATACGTCCTCGAAATATTGAGGCTGCGCGCCGCCAGCGTCTTATTGCCATTGCACTCCTGAATGGCTTTGTGGGCAAGGCGGACTTTGTAATCCTGCATCTGGTCCTCGAACGAAGACCCGGGCAGAGAATCGCCGACGCCCAGCAGATCGGGACGCTGAAGATCGCCAGGCAAATCCTTCGGGTGAACGGTATCGTCGTCGCTCATCACGATCGCGCCCTGGATCACGTTTTCCAGTTCGCGCACGTTGCCGGGCCACTTGTACTCGAGCAGCAGCGCCATCGCGTTGGGAGCGATATGCGCCATTGGCTTCTGATACAGCCGCGAGTACACATTCAGAAAGTGCTGAGCGAGAGCGGGGATATCCTCGGTGTGATCGCGCAGCGCCGGAGACCGAATTCCCATGACGTTCACGCGATAGTACAAATCCTGGCGGAAAGTTCCCTCCTCGACCATTTGAAGGAGATTGCGGTGGGTGGCGAAAAGCAGGCGGGCCTGGAGCGGAATTAACTGGCTGCTGCCCAGCCGGCAGAATTGCCTTTCCTGTAAAACCCTTAGTAGTTTTACTTGCGTATGCGCGCTGACTTCCCCAATTTCGTCGAAAAATAAGGTGCCATTACCGGCTTCTTCCAGATACCCTCTGCGCCGGCTGGCCGCGCCGGTGTAAGCGCCGCGCTCCGCGCCGAACAACTCCGCCTCGACCAGGGTTTCGGGAATCGCGCCGCAGGAAATCGCGACAAAAGGACGGTCTTTGCGATTGCTCAGGTTGTGTATCGCGCGCGCGACCAGTTCTTTTCCCGTTCCGCTTTCGCCGGTAATCAGAACGGGCGCCTCGAGGTTAGCCACGCGTCGGATCAGATCGTAGACAACCCGAGTGCGGGCGCTGGAACCGATGAGCTGATCGCATCCGCTATCCGGAATCAGGTGCCGCACCTGCTCGAGCTCGCGTTTGAGCTGCGCAAATTCGTGCGCGCGCCGCACAATAATCTTGAGCTCGGGGAGTGCGGGGGGCTTGCGGATATAGTTGGAGACTCCCCGCTGCACCAGATCCATTGCAGTGGCACGACTGTTATCGTCGGTCATCACGACGACCGGCACTCCCAGGTCGCGGATTTCATCGAAAAACTCAAGCTGGCGCTGAAGCGACTGAGCGGCAGAGTCAAGGTCAAGAATCAGGACATCGCATTCGCCATTAGTAATGATGCCGCGCACGATTTCCGTGCGGCGCTCCAGCACAAGCGAATATTCGTTTCCCAGGGTGGGTCCAAGAAGGAACTTGAGGTCGAGGTCCTGCGAATAGAGCAGAAGGCGAATCATGCCGTTCTCTCCGTCGAGTATCCGGGCTGGCAAATCGCGTTCCCGCAAGGCCGAGACTGATCTGGCCCGAGGATCGAGTAAACAACGGCTGGCTCATCGCAGCCGCCCACAGCGCTGGCCGCGCACCGGACTTCCGACTGGTACATAGGGCTCCCTCTTCCAGGAACCCGGCGCCCTTCGCGGCGCCTTCAGGCAACGTGAAATACGCGTTGCCTATTGGCGCATCCCCGGCGAAAATCGCTGCCTGAGATGATCGCGTCAAGCCTCAGCGGGTTTCTTCATCCTACCTGACAGATTCCTTATCGACCACTTCAACTGGGCTCATTAGAGCACCTTTCCTTCCGTTGGGAAACAGTAAACATTCCCGGCTTCAAAAGTATTTGGAATAAAAATTACCAAAAACTTAAAAAGATAAACTATTAGTACTCTTAGTTTTTCTGTAACAACCGAGAAACGAAATTCAATAAGCATTCTTTTAAAAGGCACTTTTTTGCCAGCCCCCGCCGAATCGGGGAATCGGGTTGGCTGTGGCGGCTGCCTGTGTCTTCCCCCGGCTACTGTGGCATCGGCCAACAAAGGCATCTGTCAACTCTCAGAGTCAGCGGATTTCTGTAAATGCCTGAAATCCATGAGTTGACGAACAGGGCCTGCAATTGCACATGTCCGGCCAGGGAAGGCGCCGAACTCCGCCGATGAACAGGCGAATTTTAACGATCGTACTCAGCGCGCTGTTGTTATCCGTTTGCGCCAGCTATCTCGTCTATCGGGCCGTCGCGGTGCGCGTGGTTACCGCGAAGCCACTGCCCTCCGTTCAGCTGTTTGTCGCCGCGCGCGATCTCGCGCCGGGTGCGGTGATTCGCAGCGAAGATCTCAAAGCGGCCGCGTGGACAGGTCCGGTCCCCTCAGGGGCCGTGATCAAGCGTGACACTCTGCTCAACCGCGGTGTTTCCGCGGCGATTTACGAAGGCGAACCCGTAACAGAGAATCGCCTTTCGCCAAAAGGATCGGGGGGCGGTCTGGCGGCGACGATTCCTCCGGGGATGAGGGCCTGCGCCGTTAAAGTTAACTCCGTGGTCGGTGACGCCGGTTTCGTGGTGCCCGGCATGCGCGTGGACGTACTGGTCACTGGCATGCCGCCCGGCGCGAATTCGACCGACGGAGCAAGGGTGCGCACGCTGCTGCAGAACATCGAGGTTCTTTCGGCGGGCACGAACTTTCAGAAAGACCAGCAGAGCAAACCCGAGCAGGCTGAGGTCGTCAACCTCCTGGTCACTCCGGAACAGGCGGAAATCCTGAGTCTCGCGGGAAACGAAACGCATATTCAGCTCGTTTTGCGAAATCCCGTAGATACCGAAATCTCGAAGACGCCGGGCACGGGGGTATCCGATCTTTTTGGACGTCCCACCCGCAGTACTTATGAGGAGCCGATTCCCGGACCCCGGCTTTTGGGTCCGGCCGCAGCCGCCTCCCCGCGACTGACGATGCCTCTGGCTCCCGTTCCGCCCGCGTCCCCACAACCGGCGACGCCCTACACGATTCAGGTGAGTAACGGGGCTGCGCATTCAGAAGCAAAATTCAGCCGGGAGCCCGACAAACAATGAGACTGGCGCAGGCGCAAGTCCGGAATGCGAAAAGATGGGCGTCTCTTCTGATGGCGTGTCTGGCAGCGGTTTCAGTGTCCGCCGAGCAGTCTGATCCGCAGGTACCGACCCCGCTCCGGCTGATCGCCGGAAAATCCCTCATCGTAGACAGCCCGGTACCGATCGAAAGGATTGCCGTCGGTTATGGAGATGTCGCTGAGGCGATGGCGGTGGGTCCCCGCGAATTACTCCTTAATGCTAAAACGCCCGGCGTGACCAGCCTGGTGATCTGGCAGGAGGGAGGCGGCAAGGTGATTTATGACGTAACCGTCGCCGCCAGCCACTTTGCCACCGAGAGCAAGGTGGATGCGATTCGAGCGCAGATAGAAAAAGAACTGCCGGGGCAGGACGTGGTTATCAGCTATGAAAACGAAACCGCGTTCGTGCGTGGCACCGTCCGGGACGTGACCAGCGCAGACCGCGCCGTCTCGATTGCATCGACCCTGGGCAAAACGGTCAACCTCCTCTATGTAGATGTGCCTAAACCGGAGGCGCAGATCCTGCTCAAGGTGAAGTTTGCCAGCGTGGACCGGAACCTCAGCCAGCAACTGGGATTGAATCTCTTCAGCACGGGCGCGGGCAATAACATCGGCAGCCTTACCACACAACAGTTTTCTCCACCCACGGTTAGTACGGCGGCTCCGATAACCTCGACTGTTTCCGATGCGCTGAACCTTTTCCTCTTTCGTCCCGATCTGAACCTGGGAGCGACCATCGAGGCCCTCCAGGTAAAGGGACTCTTGCAGGTTCTCTCAGAGCCCAATATGCTGGCGGAAGACGGCAAGGCTGCAAGCTTCCTGGCAGGCGGAGAATTTCCTTTTCCCAGCGTGAGCGCGGGTTCGGGCGGCGCTCCCGTGGTTTCGATCCAGTTCCGTGAATTCGGCGTGCGGCTGAGCTTTGTTCCCTCGATCACGCCGCGGGGAACGATTCACCTCCAGGTGGCACCCGAAGTCAGCGCGCTCGATTTCACCAACGGGCTCTCAGTGAGCGGGTTCAATGTTCCCGCCCTGACCACCCGAAAGCTCAGTACCCAGGTAGAGCTGAGCGAGGGGCAGAGCTTCGCTATCGGCGGACTTCTGGATAATCGAACCACGGAAACGATGGAAAAAATTCCTTTTATCGGAGATGTGCCGATATTAGGCAAGCTGTTTCAGTCCAAATCAATTTCCCGAACGAATACTGAGCTGATCGTCATTGTGACGCCGGAACTGGTTCGGCCGATCCCTGCCGGTCAAGCGGTACCCACACTCAATTTCCCGGGGAAGTTTCTTCCGCCCAACAGCGGTATCGAGCCGCATACGCCCGGAGTCGATGTCACCGGTCCGGTACCCGTGACGCCTCCGAGCGAGAGCATTCCTATCGAAAAGCTTCTGAAAGCGCTGCAGCCGCCGGCCGCCGCGCCCGCGCAGAGCACGCCTGGGCCGGCAGCCTTACCGCCGGCTTTGCTGGCACAGCCCCCAACGGGCCCGGCGCCGGAGCAGCGATTTTTATGAACGAGCTTTTATGAACGAATCAGAGCAGAAGCGTTCTTTTTCCGGCGAGTTCGCGCTGGAAAAGGACCAGCGCGCGCTACGGGAGGCGGATATGTGTCCCCGATGTCGATCCAACAGTCTCAGAATCCGGCAAAAAAAAAGGGATGGAACGCCTTTTGGTGCTCCTGACCGGTTTGCGCAAGTTCCGCTGTGTCGACTGTGATTTCGGATTTCGGGCGCCGGACCGGCGGGCGATCTCGCGGGACGAAAAATGTGTGGGGGCGA
>Ga0206898_10170_pt2 | contig 17503 bp, 16 predicted proteins | sample Alteio_BWOrgHeat_50_FD_153237 | JGI IMG/M metagenome (GOLD analysis project Ga0206898, IMG submission 153237) | Enriched cells from forest soil in Barre Woods Harvard Forest LTER site, Petersham, Massachusetts, United States -... | ecosystem: Environmental > Terrestrial > Soil > Temperate forest >...
TCTAACTTTTTGGTCGCAATATCAAAAAGATATAAGTGGATACGCCGATGCTGCAGATAACCTTCAATATCCTGCTTATAATGATAACGGTCAATTTTTACAACAGGTGGAGTTTTGGGCTCTTCTTTTCCGCCATTTTCAGGATCTTTTAGCGCCAATACCAGCTTTGATGCATCCGGCGACCACGCATAATCCTCAAGTTCCGCTTTGATATCTGTAAGCTTTTTTCCTTCGCCCCCTCTTCTATCCATCAGCCAAACCTGTGAACCATTTTTTGAGTCTCTTTCAGATAAAAAAGATAAATATTTATTATCCGGGCTCCATTTGGGCTCTGAGGCCGATTCTGTTCCATGGGTCAGCTCAACACTTTCTTTTCCATCCCAACCTTGCATCCAAAGGTGGGATACCCGTTCATTTTTCGCGGTATCAACCTCTGAGAGTTCATAAGCGATCCATTTATTATCCGGCGAAAGAACTGAATTACTTAGCTGAGGAATCCGGTTAAGATCGGCAGGTTGGATAAATTTTTTATTCTGCTGCGCGAGGGCGCAACTAGTTATTAGTAATGTGGCGGCAAAAAGTAAACTTTTTTTCATTGAGCGATAAAATGTGATAAGCCTGTAATTTAGTAATATCTGCCAAAAACAGCATCGTCTCTTGAAAACTCACAAATACCCCCGCAAATCTGTTGCGAATGTTTCTTTTAACTATTTTAATTATCAAAATAGTTAATTTATTAAACATTTACTTTGTATGTTGGTTATTCAATAAGAACCATCTACTAACAAATTTTAGTTATGAATAGCATTAACCAACAACAACCAGAACATAATATTAAAAATTTAAGCGGTGCAGAAGCTGTTGAAAAGATCAAGGAGTTGATAAAACAGTCATCGAGTTGCTTTTTCTGTAGTAACATTAAGACAGGTATGCCATTTGCAACTCGGCCAATGTCAGTTCAGCAGGTTGACGAAGATGGAAATTTATGGTTCCTGAGCGCTAATGATAGTCATAAAAATGACGAATTAGCTCATGATTCTTTTGTGCAGCTTTTATTCCAAGGTTCAGAACATTCCGATTTTCTGAATATTGCCGGCACGGCAACGATTAGCTACGATAAAGCCAAGATAAAGGAGCTTTGGGAGCCATTGATAAAAGTTTGGTTCACCGAAGGAATAGATGATCCGCGGATCTCTGTAATAAAAGTTGAACCTACTGAAGGTTATTATTGGGATAACAAACATGGCAATGCGATTGCTTTTATAAAAATGACATTAGGTGCTGTAATTGGCAAAACACTGGATGATTCTATTGAGGGAACATTGCATGTATAACTTCGCGGCTCTTCGCTGAGCATTTATCTTCTATTAATTTATTGATTTTAAGGCCCGTTGAGGGCCTTTTGCATTTAAAAAATTGGGATCTGACATAGCCATTTAAACATTTCGGGCAGGATTATTTTTAAAAATTGGAATTGCAAAATATTGTTATTTACTTTGTATTTCAAAGTACTTTTAAAAATACAACTAGTAACCCATGAAAGTAAAAATGATCCTGCCGGCCTTAACAGAAGCAGAGAGCCCGTTTTGGCGCCCAATCAAATATTCTTTATTTCCACCATTGGGGCTCGCGACTTTGGCGGCTTATCTCTCGCCTGATGATGAAATAGACCTTCAGGACCAGCATGTGGAAAAACTAAATCTTGATGACAACCCGGATCTCGTTATTATACAGGTATACATAACCAATGCCTATCGTGCTTATAATATTGCTGATCATTACCGAAAAAAAAGTGCATATGTCATTTTGGGCGGATTACATGTTACTTCCCTCCCATTTGAGGCTATGCCGCATGCTGATAGTATTTTTCTGGGTCCCGGAGAAGACACATTCCCAAAGTTCTTAATAGATTTTAAAAATCATGAACCTAAAAAGGTTTACCAGTCATCGGTAAGAACATTAGAAAGGGTTCCACCCATCAGGCGGGATCTTATCAAAAGGCATTTATACTTTGTTCCTAATTCAATTGTGGTTACCAGAGGATGCCCTCATCATTGCAGCTTTTGTTATAAAGATGCCTTTTTTGAAGGTGGCCGGACATTCTACACGCAGGAGGTAGATGATGCGCTTGCCGAAATTGACAGGTTGCCCGGCAAGCACCTGTATTTTTTAGATGACCATTTATTGGGCAATGCAAAGTTTGCAGCCAGTCTTTTTGAAGGCATGAAGGGAATGAACCGCGTTTTTCAGGGCGCCGCTACTGTTGATTCCATTTTAAGGGGCGATTTTATTGAAAAAGCTGCTGATGCTGGTCTTAGAAGTTTGTTTGTCGGGTTCGAAACGTTCTCTCCTCAAAATCTTAAACAAAGCAATAAAAAACAAAACCTGGAAAAAGATTATACCAAAGCCGTAAACAGGTTGCATAGCCTTGGTATAATGATAAATGGCAGCTTTGTATTTGGACTGGATGATGACGATAAGGATGTTTTTAAAAGAACTGTTGATTGGGGTGTAAAAAATGCTATAACAACATCAACCTATCATGTTTTAACGCCCTATCCCGGCACTGAATTGTATAAAAATATGGAGAGCCAGGGCCGGATACTTACTAAGAACTGGGATTTGTATGATACCCGAAAAGTAGTCTACAAGACTACCGGCCTAACTGCTGAAGAACTGGAAAATGGCTATTGGTGGGCCTATAAAGAATTTTACAGCTGGAGTAACATACTAAAAGGGAGCATGAAGCATGATCTGCATTCACATAAATTAAAACACTTTTTTTATGCGGGCGGCTGGAAAAAGTTTGAACCCGTTTGGAATTTCCTCATCAAAACCAAAAACCTGAATAATTCGCTCCCGATTTTAGAAGCGGTTTTATCAAAACTAAATCTTAAGAAAAATAATGATGCAGAACCGATACCTGATTTTTTAACCTAAAATTTGTAATTCTAAAACTTTAATTGGTAAAATCAAATCACCCCTGCCTTTTCAAGTTCCACCTGCATCTGCTGCTGGATATTTAAGGCCTCTGCCCTTGCGGCCTCGGCAAAATCTTCGCCATTTGAAGCGTATATAATGGAACGGGACGCATTAACTATCAATCCGCAATCTTTTGTCATTCCGTATTGGCATACATCTGCCAGGCTTCCGCCTTGGGCTCCTACCCCCGGGACAAGTAAAAAATTATCAGGCGCATATTTGCGAATATTAGTAAACTCGGTGCTTTTAGTGGCGCCCACAACAAACATGATACGGTCGGCGCCTCCCCACATATTTGCTTTTTTAATAACCGACTCATATAGAAATCCCTGCTCCGTTGTAAGGTATTGAAAATCTTTACTTCCGACCGAGGAAGTCAGCGCCAGCAGGATCACCCATTTACCGGGATACGCAAGATAGGGTTTTACAGAGTCGTTTCCCATATAAGGGGACAGTGTTATCGCATCGAAACCCATTCCTGTTGCCTCTTCATTAAAAAATGCTTTGGCATACATATCAGATGTATTCCCAATATCGCCTCGTTTGGCATCAATAATATTCAAGCAGTCTTTGGGAAGATATTTGCAGGTATCAATCAAACTTTGAAGGCCTTTTATACCGCGACTTTCATAAAATGCAGCATTAGGTTTATATGATACGCACAGATCATGGGTGGCGTCAATTATCCGCTTGTTGAACTCAAATATCGGATCGGGGTATTCTTTTAAAAATGCCGGTATCTTTTCAATATCGGTGTCAAGACCAACACATAAGAATGATTTTTTTTGTTTGATCTGGTCGATGAGCTGAAGGCGGGAAATCATGGATATGATGTTTTTTGATTGCGCAAAAAAACTAAAAATTAGCGTAAGCGCCCGCTTGTTCAGGATATTTTTTTAAATAATTTGATTTTCTAAATTAATTGTTTACAATTGCAGTGTTTTCCGTTGAATTTTTCTTGCGCTAAAGAAACAATTTAAAACTCCAGGTTATTTTATTAATTATTTTACGTGGAATTAAACGTTGAATAAACAAGCTGCAAACAAATTTCTTTCATACAAAACACATCCATGTGTAACTATATATTTAAAATTTGCTAACGTACATTAAAGCCCCGCAAATCAGCGTTACGCTTATAGCAGGCAAAAACGGCACAATCATTGATTATCGTTAATTCAATATGAGTCGGCCGGAAAAAAATCACGATGAATAAAGTTTATAGTATCCTTGTTTGAAAGCAAACAGGTTCATTGCACTTAAGATCAACCTTTACAATATTGTCGGGTGCCATAAAAAATTAGCGTCGCTATTAAGAATGCCAACCGATGACGAAAACAGAAATAAGTAATGAGATTTGTTACTTAAAAAAACGACAAATACGACTACAAAAATATTCTAATTAAAAAATCCTTTTGAACTATAATTCATAATATGTTTGATACAAACCAACTGAACGACAAACTCGTTTCGGAGTTGCGTGAAATTGCAAGAAACCTGGGAATAGCAGAAGCTGACGACCTTAGAAAGGCACAACTGATCAGCAAAATTGTTGAGCAGGAACAATTGATCGAAGCAGCCAGGGCACAGCAAAATGCAGTAAATACTATTTATGCGCCAAAAAATGCCGCGCCTGCAGAAGCCTCCGAAAAATCACGTAAAAGAACACGAACGGTAAAAAACAGCAAAGAACCCCGTGTTGAGGTCCCGCTTGATGACACCAATTTGTTCGACATACAAGATGATGAGCCTGCTGTTGATGAATCAGAAGATATAGTAGCTGATTTGGCTGAAGGTGAGGAATTGGCGGCGCAAGCTGGTGAAGAAGGTTCAAAAATGGAAGGAACTTTACCTGAGAGCCGCCCCCAAAAATTCGAACGCCGCGTAAACAATCAAACCAATCAGCAAAAAACCCAAGAGCCTGCAATCAACCTCGATTTTGATAATGTTATAGTAAATGAGGGCGTACTTGAAATTATGCCGGATGGTTATGGTTTCTTACGTTCATCTGATTATAATTATCTCACCTCCCCTGATGATATATATGTATCTCAATCACAAATAAAATTATTCGGCCTTAAAACAGGCGATACTGTGCGCGGAAGCATCAGACCACCGAAAGAGGGCGAAAAGTATTTCCCATTGGTACGCGTTGAAGCCATTAACAGCCGCATACCTGCCGAAGTGCGTGACCGGGTCCCTTTTGATCACTTAACGCCGCTTTTCCCTTCCGAAAAATTAAGCTTGTTTACCGATGCAGGTAATTACTCAACCCGCATTATGGACTTGTTTTCGCCGATAGGTAAAGGGCAACGCGGCCTGATAGTTGCGCAGCCGAAAACAGGTAAAACCATGCTATTGAAGGACGTAGCCAACGCAATTGCCAAAAATCATCCGGAAGTTTACCTGATCATATTACTGATTGACGAACGCCCGGAAGAAGTAACCGACATGGCCCGCAGCGTACGCGCCGAAGTAGTATCGTCAACTTTTGATGAACCTGCTGAACGCCATGTGAAAATTGCAAATATCGTTTTGGAAAAAGCAAAACGTATGGTTGAGTGCGGCCATGATGTGGTGATACTTTTAGATTCAATCACCCGTTTAGCCAGGGCTTACAACACCGTTGCCCCTGCATCGGGTAAAATATTATCAGGTGGTGTTGATGCTAACGCCCTGCATAAACCGAAACGCTTTTTTGGCGCCGCGCGTAACATTGAAGATGGTGGTTCATTGACTATCATTGCGACAGCCTTAACGGAAACAGGCTCAAAAATGGATGAGGTTATTTTTGAAGAGTTTAAAGGCACCGGTAATATGGAGCTGCAGCTTGATCGTAAATTATCCAACAAACGTATATTCCCGGCTATTGATATTACTGCATCAAGCACCCGTCGCGACGACTTGCTTCTTGATCGCGACACCTTGCAACGTGTATGGATACTGCGTAATCACCTGGCCGATATGAATTCACAAGAATCGATGGAATTTTTACAAGCCCAGATAAAAGGCACAAAAACTAACGAAGAGTTTTTGATCTCCATGAACTCATAATAATTTAGTTTTTATGAAGTTAAATGTTATTAAATTTAACTTCATAATTTCTTCAAATAATCTTGATACCTTCATAGCGAAATGAAGAATCGGCTTAAAAAACATTTACCGAATGCAATAACCTGCGCAAACCTGTTTAGCGGCTGCGTGGGTATTGTTTTAGCTTTTAAAGGGGAACTTATTGCTGCTGCCTATGCAATATTTCTGTCAGCTATTTTCGATTTTTTCGATGGACTTGCCTCCCGAGTACTTAAATCATTTTCGGGTATAGGCAAAGACCTTGATTCACTGGCAGATATGGTAAGCTTTGGCGTGTTGCCGGCCGTGATAATGTACCAGTTATTTCTACAGGCGCACCAAATCGAAATTAGCTCCTGGTTAAATTTTATAGCCTTTTTGATCCCCGTATTTTCGGCTTTAAGGTTGGCTAAGTTCAATGTAGACACAAGGCAAGCTGAGAACTTTATAGGCATGCCCACCCCCGCAAATGCTATTTTAATTGCGTCATTTCCCATTATTATTGGCCACAATAACCGCTATTACACCCCTTACTTATTAAATCCTTACGTGCTGTCGTGTTTTGTTGTTATCATGTGTTCGTTGCTGGTGGTTGAAGTGCCTATGATGTCGCTAAAATTCAAAAACAAGGATTTTAATAAAAATATTTACAGGTATTTATTGCTCCTGTTTTCCGCGATATTGATACTATTTTTTAAATTTGCCGCCGTTCCGGTAGTAATATTTATCTATATCATATTATCAATTATTCAATTCAAATTCGCAAATGAACCTCTTATGAGCAGCCCTCATAAAGACGAATAATTGGTCATATCCATTTAAAAACAATACATAATGAAAAAGTTCCAGGCTGAAATAGACGTAATGCCCAAAAAAGAAATACTTGACCCACAGGGAAAAGCTGTTACGGGAAGCATGAAAAACCTCGGATTGTCCGAAATACATAATGTGCGCATAGGCAAACATATTTCGCTTGAAATTGAAGCTGACAATGCAGAGACCGCTCACACTAAAGTTGACCAGGCCTGCAAAAGTTTATTGGCCAACCTGATTATGGAAAGCTATAGTTTTAGTGTTGCAGAGGTTTAGTTTATAGTCCGAAAGTCGGGAAAGTCTGAAAGAAAAAGTTGGTGAAGTTGATTATCTATTCTTCCCAACAATGACTCAATGACCAATCACCTACCCCTCCAGTTCCGCCTTTACTTTTGTAAGCGAAATTATGTTAGTGGCAATTGTTTCTTTCACTTCGTTAAATTTCGATATTAATAAGTGGGTATCTGGAGTACCGGTCTTTGCCATTATTTCAACTTCCTGCATAGTTGCCTGACTCGCAGGCATCCCAAAAAAGCCGAGGTTTGACTTTAATTTGTGCGCCCCTGAAGCTGCTACCGGCCAGTTTTTAGTTTCAATGGCGGCATTGATATTTTCTATTAATTCGGGGGTTTGAACCAGGAACATGTCAATTGATTCGATAATAAACTCGTTGCTGCCGTCAGCAATGTCGAATAAAAAAGAAAGGTCGAGATCCTGGTCCGGAAAATTGTGTGACATAAAGCGGTTATGAGGTTCAAAATTATAACTTTTTTACGATCAAGCTGTCTTTAAGTTCACTTTTGAGTTGTAAAATATTTTTTTTTAGCGTGGGATGTACCAGGTCACCGGCAATTTCAGCAAGTGGCTCCAGCGTAAACCTGCGTTTGTGTAACTGTGGATGGGGTATTTGAAGATCAGCCTCGTTAACAATCACATCACCGTAAAACAAAATATCTATGTCAATGGTACGCGGCCCCCATTTTTCTTCGCGCCTTCTTTCTAAGATTTTTTCGATACTTAATATTTTTTGAAGTACAGTTTGCGCCGGTAAGTTGGTTTGTAGCATTATTACCTGATTAAGATAATCAGGAGCATCCGTTTTCCCCCATGATTGCGTTTCATACAATGATGATGCTTTTAATACCGGTGCAATCTCTGTTTCAATATGCGTAATAGCCTGGTTAAGAAACAAGTGTCTGTCGCCAAGATTGCTGCCTAATAATAAAAAAACATTAATCATGTTGTAACAAATATTATAGACAAAGCTCTTAATATTATACCATATTGAATTGCTAAGTTTGCATAGATAAAAGATTTATAACATTTAATGAAACAATTCTTCAAATTTGTCCTGGCCAGCATGGTGGGATTTCTAGTAACAAGTGTCATAATAATAGTAGTTTTATTAGTGTTGATCTTCGGAATAATCGCTGGCGAAAGTGATAAAACAGTAGATGTAGAGCCTAATTCAGTATTGCAAATCGCGTTCAATTCCTCCGTTCCAGAACGCACCCCAAATAACCCACTATCAGGATTTAGTTTCTTAGGCATAGATGGAGATAAGTCTATCGGTTTGAATGATATTCTTGCCAATATCAAAAAAGCGAAGACCGACCCCGATATTAAAGGCATATTTCTTAACGAGAGTTCGGTTACATTGGGCCAGGCGGCCTCCGAAGAGATTCGCAATGCGCTTATCGACTTTAAAAAATCGGGGAAATTTGTGATCGCATATGCCGAAATTTATAGTCAGGGTTTTTATTACATGGCCTCAGTGGCCGATAAGGTTTATATTAACCCTAAAGGTATTTTTACCTTTCATGGCTTTAGTTCAGAGGTAACCTTCTTGAAGGGCGCACTTGATAAATTAGGGATCGAAGCGCAAATAATAAAAGTAGGCACCTACAAAAGCGCGGTTGAACCTTTCTTTCTTACCAAAATGAGCGATGCCAACCGCCTGCAGGTCAATTCTTATTTAGGTTCATTGTATGATCATTTTCTAACGGGTATCAGTGAAAGCCGTCATATTAATAAAGACTCACTATTTAATGATGCAAATGAACTTAAGGTACGCTTCCCCGAAGATGCCTTAAAATACAAGCTGGTGGATGGCCTGAAATATAAAGACGAGGTATTGGATGAGCTTAAACAATTGACAGGAGTAGAAGCCAAAGGCAAAATTAAAAGTGTTGAGCTGGCAGATTATACTAAAAGTGAATCCAAAAAGGAGGGCGATAAAAAGGAATCAAAAAACCGTATTGCAATAGTGTATGCTTCAGGAGATATCACTGGCGGCGACGGTGACGATAATACCATAGGCTCAGAAAGTATCTCAAAAGCATTGCGCCAGGTGAGGCTGGACGACAAGGTAAAAGCCGTGGTTTTACGCGTGAACTCGCCGGGCGGCAGCTCACTTGCTTCCGATGTCATTTGGCGCGAAGTAATGCTTACCAAAAAAGTAAAGCCTATAATTGTTTCCATGGGCGATATGGCGGCATCCGGCGGTTATTATATATCATGTGCAGCTGATTCCATTTTTGCCGAGCCCAACACCATTACAGGCTCGATCGGAATTTTCGCTGTTTTGCCCAATATGCAAAAGTTTTTTAATGATAAGCTGGGAATCACTTTTGATGGTGTAAAAACCGGAAAATATGCTGATTTAGGCAGCATCAACCGTCCGTTAACTCCCGAAGAAAGGGCCATACTACAAAACCAGGTCGACCATGGCTATGACGATTTTACCAAAGCAGTAGCTAAGGGCCGTAATAAATCTCAAGCCTACATCAATAGCATTGGTCAGGGCCGCGTTTGGACAGGCACACAGGCTATAAAACTTGGCCTGGTGGATCGTCTTGGAAATATCAGCGACGCGATAAAGTCTGCGGCAAAAGCAGCACAAATCAAAAATTATAAGCTGGAGGCCTATCCTGAACAAAAAAGCATATTTAATAAGTTCGGCTCAGGTTTAACTGCCGAAATGAAAATGCACTTTGTTAAATCAGAACTGGGCGATAATTTTAAATACTACGAGCAGATAAAAGGCGTAACGCAAATGATGCGCACCCCGCAGGCACGTGTGCCTTATGATATTGAGATAAATTAGTTTTTAATATATTTTGATTGGAAAGCCGCCTGTTATGGGTGGCTTTTGTATTTTTACGCCATCAACTAAATTATGGAAAACAAACCCATAGCCCGCAAACTCCGCCTGTTATCACAACTGATGGAATTGCATGACGTTAATCCCTTTAAGGTAAAGTCGATGGCTAATGCTGCTTTTAAGGTAGATAAGCTGCCTTTTGCTGCAAAGGATAAGACCACAGCCGAGCTTGAAAAGGTAGATGGCATAGGCAAAAGCACTGCTACAAAGATTACTGAGTTACTCGAAACCGGGACAATGGCTGAATTGGACGAACTACTCGCTCAAACACCCGCTGGTGTTGTTGAAATGATGGGCATCAAAGGTATCGGCCCTAAAAAAGTAGCTGTTATTTGGCGGGAACTTGGTATTGAAAATGTCGGCGAGCTTTTTTACGCTTGTAACGAAAACCGCCTGGTTGAAGCAAAAGGTTTTGGCTTAAAAACACAGGAGGATATCGGCAAAGCCATTCAGTTTACCATGGACAGTCATGGGAAATTTCTTTATGTGCACGCTGAATCCGTTGCCAACGAATTATTGCAAAAATTGAAGGGTATATTTCCGGACGCACTGATAAATTTTGCAGGCGAATTTCGCAGATGTTGCGAGATCATCAATAAACTAATAATCGTAATTGCAAGCCAGGAAGGCTTAGCAATTATCAATACACTTGCACAATCAGAAATTTTGGGTGATATAAAAGCGACTGACTCATCCATAAGCGGGCGATTGCCAAATGGACTTTTAGTAGATATAGTTTGCGTACCTAAGGATGATTTTTACAAAGAATTATTTATACAAACGGGTGAAGAATTGCATGTGCAGACTGTTTTATCCAAAATTACAACTTTAATTGAGCAGCCCCAAAGCGAGGAGTATATCTACAAACAGGCTGGTTTATCCTTCATACCACCCGAATTACGCGAAGGCACTGTATTCATTGAAAAGGCAGAAAATAATACCTTGCCGCAACTAATAAATTATGCTGACCTGAAAGGCACCTTACATAACCACAGTACCTGGAGCGACGGGATAAATACGGTGGAAGAAATGGCCCTGTATTGCAGGGATGTATTGAAGCTGGAATACCTTGGCATGTGCGATCACAGTAAAAGCGCCTTTTATGCTAAAGGTTTAAGCATTGAAAGGGTGCTGCAGCAGCAGGAAGAAATTGATCACCTCAATAAAAAACTAAACGGTTTCCATATTTTTAAGGGTATTGAATCGGATATTTTGTACGATGGTTCGCTCGATTACCCGGACGAAATATTGAAACGCTTTGATTTTATTGTTGCTTCCGTGCACTCTATTCTTAAAATGGATGAAGAAAAAGCGACCTCGAGATTGATCAAAGCCATTGAAAACCCCTACACCACCGTACTCGGACACCCGACTGGCAGGTTATTGCTGAGCCGTAACGGTTATCCGATCGACTATAAAAAAGTAATTGATGCATGTGCTGCAAACAATGTGGTGATTGAAATTAACGCCAATCCCTTACGGCTCGACCTGGATTGGCGTTGGCACCAGTACGCACTTGATAAAGGGGTGTGGCTATCTATTAACCCGGACGCGCACCGAAGGGAAGGATTTTTAGATATGCAATATGGTATATTGGCCGCACGAAAAGGTGGCTTATATAAGGAAAGATGTTTGAATGCGTTATCATTGCATGAAATTAAACAGGTTTTTGAGTTTAAGTCCGAAAGTCGGGAAAGTCCGAAAGTCCGAATGTAAACTTTAGCGATTATCAATTATTGAATACTCATGTTTGGTAGTGCATCTAAGCCATACAGTAAGCCTTTCAATAAAAATAGAAAAGAACGATAAGCGATGCCCCAACATACAGAATACTAAATTTGTATAAGTATAAAAACTATCGCCTAGTCTCTAATCGACAAATCTCTAAGTAATTGATAAATAAATGGTAATTGAAGAACTTAAAGATCATCAGCAGGTTATTCAAAAAGTAATTGATCTTCTTTCCGGAGATATAGAAACCGGCTGCGAAATGATCACTTCTGTCATAAAAAACGGAAATAAAGTGTTAATTGCGGGCAATGGCGGCAGCGCCGCCGATGCACAGCATATTGCGGCTGAATTATCCGGACGCTTTGTAAAAGAAAGGCGGGCGCTTCCGGGTATCGCTTTAACCGTAGATACATCGGCCCTGACTGCAATCGCCAATGACTATGGGTATAACCATGTGTTTTCAAGGCAGTTAGAGGCTTTGGCGCAGCCGGGTGACTTATTTATTGGGATCTCAACCAGCGGCAACAGTCAGGGGATTTTGAATGCTTTCGAAGCGGCAAAAAAATTGAGTTGTAAAACTTTAGGTTTATCCGGCAGGGACGGCGGCAAAATGACAGGTATGTGCGATCTTAATATTGTTGTGCCCTCACAAATAACGGCACGGATACAGGAAATGCATATACTTATCGGTCACATACTTTGCAAGGCTGTTGACGAATTGTTTTAGGCTAAAGATTGTAATGAGAAACGATATAGAAAAAACACTGCTAACTAAAATATGCGACCTCGAGTCGCTTAAAACCAACGTATCCACCTGGCAAAAAGCTGGCAAGAAGGTAGTTTTTACCAATGGAGTATTCGACCTGCTGCATATCGGTCATATCACTTACCTTGCCAAAGCCTCGGAATTGGGCGATAAACTCATTATTGGACTTAACGCCGATAGTTCGGTAAAACGCATAAAAGGCGAAAACCGCCCGGTAAATGATCAAAATAACCGCGCGGCTTTACTCGCGGCACTATTCTTTGTAGATGCTGTCGTAGTTTTCGAAGAGGATACGCCTCTAAACCTGATCACTGCTTTAATGCCCGATATTTTAGTAAAAGGCGCTGATTACGCGGTTGAAAATATTGTTGGTTCTAAGGAAGTTATAGCAAATGGAGGAGAAGTTAAAACCATCAATTTTGTTGAAGGATATTCCTCCACATCAATTATTGAAAAGATCAGGAATCAGATCACCTAATACGGGCCGATAAATTAATCACTTATGAAAATACTGGTGATCCGCTTTAGCTCAATGGGCGACATAATATATACTACGCCTATCGTGCGCTGCCTCAAAAAGCAATTGGCACATGCGGAAGTACATTTTTTAACAAAACCGGCCTTTAAATACATTTACGACAACAACCCTTATGTTGACAAATTGCTCTTGTTAAAAGAGACGCTTGCGGAAACAATAAAAGAGATCAAATCTGAACAGTATGATTGTATAATCGACCTGCACAATAATCTGCGCACCTCATTGATCAAATTAAGTGTTCGTGCCAAATCATCAACCTATAAAAAACAAAGGCTATGGAAATGGCTCAGCCTGAAATTTAATTTAAAGCTCGTACCACCCGTCCACCTTGTTGACCGGTATATGAAGACGGTGTCGTTTTTAGGCGTAAAAAATGATGATGCGCCCATTGATTACTACATCAAAAATGATCATCAACTAGATAAACTGCTACCCCCCTCGCATCAAAAAAGTTATGTGGCGTTTGTGATTGGCGCCACGCATTTTACAAAACGGATGCCTAATGAAAAGATCATAAACATTTGCAACGCAATAAATCAGCCGGTTGTTTTGCTTGGAGGGAATGACGTAAAAGCCAACGGTGAAGAAATTAAATCAAATGCAGTTAATGTGTATAACGCCTGCGGCATAACGTCGTTGGATGAGTCTGTTTTCATCGTATCTAATGCAAAAAAAGTAATAGGCTTTGATACCGGCTTAACTCACATAGCCGAAGCGTTCAATGTACCTATAGTCTCAATCTGGGGAGGCACGGTTCCCGAACTGCTGGGCGTTCAGCCTTATAAAGTAAAAGAAGTATTAGTTGCCGGAATTGACCTACCATGCAGGCCATGTTCTAAATTCGGTTTGGAAAAATGTCCGCTTGGTCATTTCAAGTGCATGAATGAAATGCCTGAAGTGCCTATTATCGATTTCACGAACGCATCCACGCCCTCATTATAGCTTAAAACCCGCGCCCTTCGATTATGGGTCGGTCCCCTTTTAAAACTAACCCCAATTTTTTAGTTTAAAGAGAGGGGATAACTTCTCTTTTTTATTTATTTTAGCATTTGAAACTATCATGGCCTACTATTGGAAAATTAACATATGTGGATTATGACAGCTTCTTTGTCTATAAAAAATTTACCAAAATGAAAAAGTTGTTACTTGTGCGGCACGCTAAAGCAGAAAAAGATACTACCGTAAAGGATATAGACAGGCCATTGAAATATATCGGCATGCAAGATGCAGCCTTTATAGCTGAAAGGCTAAAAGAAAATTCGCTTATCCCGCAAATAATAATAAGCAGTCCGGCGTTGCGCACAAAAACGACGGCCGAGATATTTGCAGATCATCTTTCACTACCTGATCCTACACTAAATAAGGCTATTTACGAAGCCAGCCAGCAAGGCTTATTGCGTGTTATTAATAAATTCCCGTCTGAATATGATTTTGTTGCGCTTGTGGGGCACAATCCTGGTATAAGCCAGATCCTGTATTATTTAACCGGCGAAATAAGGGATGTACACACCAGCACAGTTGCTTTAATTGATTTTGAAACGGATGATTGGGCATCAATCAGTGGTGACGAAGGTGATTTGGTTTATTTTAGCTGGCCGAGTGCGTAGTTGGAGATTAGTGATTGGTGATTAGAGATTGGAGGGTAGTGGAGAGAGAATTGAAAAATTATATCCGATTGCCACCAATGAACTAATAAACTAATAAACCAATGAACTATTGAACCAATAAACTAATAAACCAATGAACTATTGAACCAAAGCATACGTTTTTCCCGGTAATGACCGGATGTAGCCCTGCATTTCCATATTCAACAAATTCATTGCCAGTTTACTGGTTGCCATACTGGTTTTTATGGAAATGTCATCTATAGCCAAAGGCATTTTATGCTGTTGTAAAATATCAAATATCAATCTTTCGTCGGTTGAAAGGTCGATAGGAAGCACTAATTGCTCAATAATTTGTTTTGAGCTATCTATTTTTTCCCATCCCAAACAATAGGCAAGGTCGGCGGCGCCTGTCAGCAATGCAGCCTTGTTATTGCGAATCAGAAAATTACAACCCTCCGAATAATCGTCCCCTATCCTGCCCGGAAATGCAAAAACGTCGCGGTTATAAGAATTGGCTATCTCTGCTGTAATAAGTGCCCCGCCTTTTATACTGGCTTCTATTACTATAGTGGCATCAGCAATGCCGGCTACGATTCGGTTGCGCTGCGGAAAGTTTTCCCTGTCAGGGATAGTTCCAGAGGGATACTCGGATAATAAACCACCATTCTCCAGCATTTTTTCGGCAGTCGAGCGGTTTTGGCTGGGGTACATCCTATCAAGGCCATGCCCAAGTACACCTACTGTGGGTACATTATGTTTAACACACTCTTTATGTGCCGCCACATCAATACCCAAAGCCAAGCCGCTAATCACTAAAACATTGTACGGCTTCAGTTCTTCAACCAATTGCCTGCATAGTTGTTTGCCATAATCTGTAGCGTTCCGGGTGCCCACAATGCTGATAATCCGCTGTGAATTTAAATTCATACTCCCCTTTGCATACAGCAATGCAGGCGAGTCGTTACAGCTTTTAAGCCTTTTGGGGTATCTGCTGTCTGTATAAAAAATAACATCTATATTATTCTTTTCAATAAACTTCAACTCCTCCGCAGCCTTTTCAAGCGCGGACCCCATGTCCATCAGTTCGACAGTTTTTTCTCCAATGCCCGGCACTTTCATCCATTTGACTTTTGGTGCATTAAAAACCTCTTCGGCGCTGCCAAAATAACTAACCAGTGATTTGGCTAAAGTTGGACCAATATTTTTTATGTAAGTTAAAGCTACCTGGTGAAGTTGTGACATGGTTGTAATATGCGGATTTGCAAATATGCAGATGTGAGGATGAATGTGCAAATGTGTTAGTATAATTAATCCTCTTCCACTCTATGACGCACACCGATTAGACGAATTAAAAAAAATAAAAAAAACTATAAAAATAGTTTGCAAACTATAAAAATAGTTTTACCTTTACCTAACTATAAAAATAGTTTGCCGTGCAGATCAAAGAATTAACTAAAGCCGAAGAGCAGGTAATGCAAATACTATGGCAATTAAATGAAGCCATCGTAAAAGATATTATTGAAAAAATGCCGGAGCCAAAACCCGCTTACAACACGGTTTCTACCGTTGTTAGGGTACTGGAAGGAAAAGGCTTTATTGACCACAAAGCATATGGCAACTCTCATGTTTATTTTGCTGTAATTAAAGAGCCCGAATACAAAAAGTTCACTTTCGATAAAATGATGAAAAACTATTTCAGCAATTCGTACCAAAGCCTGGTATCATTTATTGCTGACGAGAAAAAATTAGGATTGAAGGAATTAGATGAATTAACAGTGTTGATTAATAACCTTAAAAACAAGAGATCATGAACTGGCTAAAATACCTGCTTGAGGCAAATTTATATCTGATTATCTTTTACTTGTGTTACGGTTTGTTTTTAAAAAAGGAAACCTATTACATGCTTAATCGCATCTATCTGTTATCATCATGTGTAATCTCATTTATTTTACCAACGGTGCAACTTGGTATTTTGAGGCCGGCCGGACCAGCAATTCAAAGCACAGTTGTGAAGGTGCATGATAGTTCAACACAAATTATCCAACAGCCTGCTCAAATAGTGGGGCTAGTGGGAACGGATATTACGTTACAAGATTATATTTTATACATCTATTTACTTGGTGCTTTTATTATGGTGATATTGCTCGCAATAAAATTGTACCAGCTATCAAAATTAACCCGTGCACCATCAGCAATAATTGAAAATCGCTATAAAATGGTCTGCATTGATGGATCAAACACGGCGTTTTCATTTTTTAACTATTTGTTTATAGGTACAGAAGTTCATGGCAGGGCAACTATTATCAGGCATGAACTGGTGCACATCCGTCAAAAACATTCCATAGATATTATATCAATGGAGATAGTCAAGATTATAAACTGGTTTAACCCCCTGGTTTACCTTTTGCAAAATAGCTTTAAAACTGTACATGAATACATTGCTGACGAAGAAACAGCTTTGTTTGAAACTGATACACTAACCTATTCTACTTTTTTGTGTAACAATGCCTATGGTATTGGCGGCTCGTCCTTAACACATTCATTTTTCAATTATAACCTTTTAAAAAAGAGAATTATCATGCTTCATCAAAAACGTTCAGGTAGTTTAGCAAGGCTAAAGTACCTGCTGGCCGTGCCACTATGCGCCGGCCTGCTTTGTGCTTCTACCCTCGGGTTCAGTAAAAATTACGGTTGGCTGGACCTTATGCCGCGACATAAATCATCTCATTTGACCGAACTGCCTATGGCTGGAATAGCGGATACCTTAAAAGACAAGGCAAGTACCACTAAAAAAGGATATAAGTACCTGGAAACCGGTTATTTAATAAAAAACA
>Ga0206898_10198_pt1 | contig 17387 bp, 13 predicted proteins | sample Alteio_BWOrgHeat_50_FD_153237 | JGI IMG/M metagenome (GOLD analysis project Ga0206898, IMG submission 153237) | Enriched cells from forest soil in Barre Woods Harvard Forest LTER site, Petersham, Massachusetts, United States -... | ecosystem: Environmental > Terrestrial > Soil > Temperate forest >...
ATTCTCTTTTTTGGGAGGATTGTGTCCCTGCGGTAAATCAAATATGGAAGAACTGGAACAGGTTTCCCGGGGTTTAATAGTAAAAATGTTCTTATTCTGGCTTCCGCTAAAAAAATACAAATGCTATAAGTGCTTGCGGAATAGGTGGATATTGGATAAAACTGGCCCGGAATAAAGCTCCGAAAAGGCCGACGGTTTAAGCGGCCATAAGTTATCCGCCCAATAGCCTTTATTACCAACAAGCCCAAACTAAATATCCTTCTTTAGGGTTCGGATTGATTGAAAAATAAAAGAATAGAACTTATATTTAATGATCTGCCAGGCTATTTATCAATTTTACCATTTTTAATAAATCAGAAATTATAGACCTTATGCACAGACGGCATTTTGTAAAACTCTCAGCAAGTACTACGGCGGCATTATTGTTCAACGGGCTTACGTATGCAAGCGACAGTGGTCCTATAATAGATACCCCTAACGAGGTTTGGGCACAATGGGATGCCGGGTGGTTTAAGTTGAACCCTGTCGGTGGCTCATCATTTAGTTTGAATGATATTGAGGTTAGATTAAAGGTAAATGGTAATGGATCGGGCGTTTATATTCAATCGCCCAAAACCGCGTTGGCACGTGTGCGGCTAAAATGGAAATACCCGGTTAAACCGACGGCAAAAGTCCTTGGCGACAGCTGGGAACGGACCTATGGTGACAGCGGCTGGAAAAACCCTGATGCGAATGTTAAAAATGCCTGGTATGTGCTATTGCATGACGACGCGGACACCGCGTGCTTTGGCGTAAAGACCGGCTGCAGCGCCATTTGCTGGTGGGGCATTAATCCAAGTGGCATAGAATTAACGCTGGAGACACAATCCGGTGGTGTGGGTGTACAATTAGGGGCGCGTAACCTGCATGCCGCTGATATTATAACCACGAAAAGTACAACAGCGGAAACCCCTTTTTTAACGGCGCAGCGGTTCTGCAGGTTAATGTGCGAAAAATCACGCTTGCCCCGGGCCCCAGTATATGGTATAAATGATTGGTACTATGCTTATGGCAACAATTCGCCAAAGTTGATCAAGGAACAAACTGCAATAATGGCCGGGTTGGCAACAGACACAAGCAACCGTCCGTTTTCGGTGATCGATGCCGGCTGGGCTGCTTATTCACCCCTGCTTCCCGGTGATTGCTGCTGGGCGGATGATTTTTCGAGGCCAAATGAAAAGTTTAAAGATATGCAGGCTATGGCCGAAGACATAGTGAAACTTGGTATGCGGCCTGGCTTGTGGACGCGGCCTTTATGCGCACGATATAGCGATAGCCCCAAATTACTAGCCCCTCAAATAAAAGGAAGGAACGACCCCCGAAATCCGGTACTCGATCCTACTATTCCGGAAAATATTGAGCGGGTAAAACGTAACATCGCTATTTATAAAAATTGGGGGTTTGAAATGGTAAAGCATGATTTCAGCACTTATGATATTACAGGCCGCTGGGGTTTTGAAATGACAGACAGTATTACACAGGCGGGCTGGAGCTTTAACGATAGAAGTAAAACAAACGCCGAGATCATCAACCATCTGTACCAGTCAATTCGCGGATCAGCGGGAGATATGTACCTGATCGGCTGTAATACCTTCAGCCATTTATCTGCTGGCGTTTTTGAGCTTAACCGCATAGGTGATGATACCAGCGGCAAAGAATGGGCGCGGACACGTAAAATGGGCGTGAACACGCTTGGCTTCCGGATACCACAACACAATATTTTTTATGCCGCTGATGGGGATTGTGTTGGCCTCACAAACCAGGTGCCCTGGGAAAAGAACAAACAATGGATGCAATTGCTTGCCGAAAGCAGTGCTCCTTTATTTATTTCGGCACAGCCCGATGCTTTAGGCGCAGAGCAAAAAGCATTCATTAAACAAAGCTTTGCCAGTGCCGCCAAGGTACAGCCGATGGGCGAGCCTTTGGATTGGCTAAATAACCCGCTGACTTCCAAATGGAAATTGAACGGTAGCGTGGTTGATTTTAATTGGGGATAAGATAAATTGACAATTGAAACTTACCGGCTTATGAAAACAACGAAACTTATATTTTGCCCCGCTTATTTGTGCCTGCTTGCTTTCTGCATTATTGTCTCCTGCAAACCGGGACATGAAAAATTCAGTGAAGCTGAAAAAACTTTTGTTAAAAACAGTGTTGATAATTTGACCAAAAACATTGCTGATGATGTTTCTAAAAAAGGGCCGCGCGCCTGGTTAAATTATTTTGAAGATGCTAACGGATTTTTCATGGCAAACCAGGGCAAAATATCCTTTGAGGATTATCGGGCCGCAAAAATGTTCATTTTGAATAACCTGGTTAAAAATGTCCGCCGGATAAAGCTTAAATGGAATAATGTGAGGGTAGACCCGCTCGGGCCGGACCTGGCATCCATGGGCGCTGGGTTCCATGAAGACATTACAGATATGAGCGGTAAAACCATTTCGGTTGACGGTTATTTTACCGGCCTGGCACATTACGATGGAATTAAATGGAAGCTTAGAAACCTGCACTGGTCAACCCCGGCAGCAATAAATTAACTAGTTTACCGCTGCCGGGGTACCGCTAATTCGCTCCCTTCACCCTGCCCTTTTCGTCGTCAGCGCCGGTTTGATGTTGGCGGGCCTTAATTTTAGTATTACCAAAGTTCCAGGTAAAGGTTAACCGCGTTATGCGTGTCTCACGTTTTTGGGTAATATATAAATGTGTATCCTGATAATCGGCATTAACATCATTGGTCTGGGTATTAAATATATCGCTCACCGAAAGTTTTATGTTCGCCCTCTTATCAGCAAACGAATGGCTTATACCTGCGTCAACTGAATACCGCGCTTTAACGTCATATAGTCCGTAGGTGAGGTCCGACTGATAATGGGCAGTCAATTCCGCTTTATAGCCAGCAAACGGCTTAAATGTTTCGGTGGCCCGGATGTTGTAGGCAAATTGACCGCGGTCTAAATCACCGCCCTGTAATCCGTTCGACTTAAAGCCCAGGTAAAAGGCGGTGGCGTTCACGTTACCTTCCCACCATTTTGTAATAGTATAAGGCGAAAAGATATTAAGGTTATAGGCGTTTTGTGTCTGCAAATTATCCTGTGTTATGTATGACACCTTTGTCGCCGGATCGGTACCGGGTATTTCTGTTATCACATCAGTGGTTTTGCTATAGCCCAATGTTACGGTCAGGTTTTTATCATAGGTATAGTTAACTTCAAAATTATTAGTGTATTGCGGTTTTAAATAAGGATTGCCCTTTTGATAGGTATACGGATCAATATGAAAAACAAAGGGGTTAAGGTTGTCATACTGTGGCCTGTCAATGCGGCGGCTGTATGAGAAATTTATATCGTTTTTACTATTGATGCTGTGGCTTACGAATACGCTTGGGAAAAGATCAAAGTAATTCCTTGGTATAATAGACACCACACCCGCCGAGTCACCGTGCGCCAGTGAACTTGTATATTCGCCCCTTAGTCCTACCTGTACCGAATATCCTTTAAAATCTTTGTTTAAATTGACATAGCCCGCGCTTATCTTTTCATCATAAATAAAATGATTAGTGCTCAGGTAAGGATCAGCCGGGTCAAATTTTTCGGTAAGGTTATTGTCGGTGTTTACATTACTGTATTTAAGGCCTGACTCAAACTTTAGTGATTTATTTATTGGTTTTGAATAGTCAACCTTGCCGGTGCGGATAGTTATAATTGAAGGGGTAAGGTTCCCTAAAAATGTCCCGGGTTTTAGTGTGCTGCCATCAGGTAAATAATATGTGGTAACATAACTGGATTCCGCATTATTTTTAAATTTAGAATAATCAAGGTCAGCGCTTATTTGCTGGCCGGCGGTATCAATTTTATAACTGTCGTTTAAGTTGAAAGCAATGTTATTGTAGGTTTGATGAACATTAGAAACTGTACGAAGTGACGAGTCGACCTGGGTAAAATTGGGGCCTATGTAAGTGCGGTTATCTATACTATCATGTTCCGTATTAAAATAGCCGCTAACAACAAAACCCAGGGTGTTTTTCGATGACAGGTCATAGTCGGCGCCAAAGCGGTAACTGTTATTGTGATCAGTTTCTGTAAGAGGGGTTGTCTGCCTAAAGTACGTGCTGGCGCCCGTAGAATCAGTAATGATACGTTTGATGCCGATGTTCTGCAGGCGTTTGTTATCATTATGACTGAATGAACCGAATACGTTCAGTCTGCCGTCTTTGTGGTTTAATGACAGGTTTTCGTTATCCTTACCGTAAGCGCCGTAGCCTGCGCCCACGGTTAAACTGCCATTGGTGCCCACCTGTTTGTTCTTTTTTAACTTGATATTGATAATGCCCGAATTCCCTGCGGCGTCATATTTAGCCGAAGGATTGGTGATGATCTCGATAGATTGGATAGTAGTGCCATCGGTGGAGCGTAAAAGCGTGGCCAGTTGTGCGGAAGTAAGATAAGTAAGTTTATCATTGATCATTACTGTTACGCCGCCTTTGCCTTTTAAGCTGATGTTGTCATCTTTATCAATAGTCACACCGGGCGCCCTTTCCAGGATATCCATAGCCGAATTGCCGGCTGCCAGGATGCTGTTTTCCACATTCATTACTGTGCGGTCTGTTTTGCGCTCTATTAACGGTTTTGAAGCGCTGATGGTAACGGTGCTTAAAGCATGACTGGCCTGGTATACCCTTAACGCGGGCACGACCACGGCCGGTGTGCTTTTTGTAATTGTGAAAGTATTGCTGGTTGCTTTCTGGTATCCCACCGCAGTAGCTTTAATAATATAGGACCCTGAGTTAACATGATCAAACTTGTAGGCGCCTGTTTCAGTGCTTAATGTGCCTTTAACTACTGTTGAGTCCTGTGCTTTTAATAAACTTATGGTGGCATAGTCCATCGGCTTGCCATTTTCGTCAAGCAATGAGCCTGATATTTTGCCTGCTAAGTTGTCGCCCTGCGCAAAAATTACACCGGTACTTATAATGAGCAATAGAATAGTATATAATATATGTGGGGTAGATATTTTCATTTGTTATTTTAGTTTTTTGGCAATAGCATGCCCATTAAAGAATTTTTTTCTTTTTTAAGATGTACTGATTAGTCGTTGATTTTCTCCGTAGGGCTTAGACCGATGTTCCGGGATTAAAAGTTGTTTATATTATATGTATGTATGGTCCGATATAGGCTATTAATTTATGCTTGTTTTTATTTGTTTAATTTTATAACGGGAACCTTACACCTGCTGAGATCGTTTTTAACATTACCACCATGTTCATTTCCCGCGCTTGATCCTTATTATTTATAATTTTTGGCAATAAAAATCCCATAAAGGGACATTGTCCTTTTTTAAAACGGCAATCAAAATTTGGATTACCTTTTTCCTCTTAAAACGTTTGTTGTTTTTATATAAGATGCAAAAAGGGGGGCCAAGGTTACAATCGATTTGATTTTTTTTAGCTTCTTCTTCTATAAATCCCCCGATTAGGGGGAGATTTAAAAATAGCCCGGAATTTAAAATACGTCCCTTTTATTGTATGAAAAAAACTCTCTGCCAACCGGCAGAGAGTTTAGAGGAGGCTATTGCGAATTATTTACTGTGTCTGTTTTGACACTATCTTTCTTCAATGTGACCAAAGTATCAACCTTGCATTGCAGGCCGTTATCAGTCATAATAAACGTGGCGAAATTGGCCTTATCCTGCTTATTTGTTTGCTTGCAGTCCCATATGTTTATGCCATCCACAACATTGCTCAGCTTTTCGTCGATGACCAGTGTTGAATTTAAAGGGATTTTTATGGTTATATCTACTTGTTCATCGTGCCACAGATCGCCTTTTAATCCGTAAAGCCTGTAATCAAATTTCAAAACTGTGTCCTGCTGGGTAAATATATATTTGGCATTACGCGCATTATATAAGGCCTGTTCATAATCTCTTCCCATGGCTTTGAAGGTTTCTACTATTACCGGTTGGTTAACATCGCTTTTCTCAATATTGATATGTACGTTTCTGTTTTGATAACTTTCAAAATTGTTATACTCGTACGGATCGTCTGTGATCCTCATATTCGGGGCAAGCATTTTAATATTCAGCCTTGCGCTGTCTTCCGGTGTAAAATATTTCAGGTCGTTTAACTTAAGGTGGTAGATGTTATTTTTGGCTGGTTTTATATTAATGGTCTCGGTAACCCTTGCTGATTCCCTGAAATCAATGGCGATATGCATTATGGAGTATACAAGTACCCCCACAGCGCATAACCAGATGATCAAAAAGGTTGAGCCTGTAGAACGGCTTAACGAACCGGTATTAAATATGCCCCTTAAGGTTAAAATTATAATGCTTAGCACGGGTATAAACGCCACTACGAATGCTGCGATATACATATAATCGGCATGATAGTGCCTGATGAGGCTAAAAGGCAGTTCGTGAAAAGGCGCGAAGGAGCCGAACCCCACTAATGCTATAAATGCCACTATTAAAAAGATAGTCAGTCCCAGGCAGCACATTAATATGAGTACGCCTAACAGTTTAACCAGGATTTTACCTGCCCCGGCTAAAAATATACCGAGGTGATGAAAGAAATCGCCGGCGAAGTCGCGTGCTTTATATACAAAAGGCTTGGCCTCATGACCGAAATAAGAAAGGCTTTGACGAACTGAATGTAATTCCTCTTCAAAATTCTTTTTAAAACCTTGCAGATCTTGTTTTTCGCCTTTCATGGCCATCCTGTCGGCGCGGGTAACGGCCTTCGGCACTATTATCCACAGTATAATATATAGTATAAGGCCGCTGCCGGCAAAAACTACGCATATCGCGAAAGCCAGCCTGATCCAAACGGCGTCGATATCAAAATAATTAGCTATGCCGGAACATACACCTGCTACCAGGTGGTCATCCGGGTCACGGAACAGCCTGCGGTTGGCCGTGGTGGTATAACCAGACGGACCTGGTGCTGCCTTGTCTTCATTGTCGGCATTCTCAAAATCGGCCACAGTGCCCATTTGCTCAATAACCGATTTCACGTCCTGGTCAACAATAACTTGCTTACTTTCTTTTTCCAGCAGTTCCTGGAACATCTCCGCGATCCGGTTTTCGATATCAGTAGTGATCTCAAGGCTGTCGGCCGAGTTGGAGAAATGACGTTTTACATCCGTCATATAATTCTTTAGTATTTCGTAGGCGTCTTCCTCAATGTGGAACACTATCCCGTTTATATTTATGATAATTGTTTTGTTCATGACTTTTAGTTTATTAGTTCACTTGTTCATTAGTTCATTGGTATCAGGGGCTGCTACTGCAAACTGTCCACTGCAAACTGCCTACTGCTTTCTCTCTCCAATGGCCGTTTGCACAGCGAATGCGAGTTCTTCCCAGGTTTTGTCAAGTTGCCGTAGCACGTCCCTGCCCTCGTCAGATAGGATGTAGTATTTTCTGGGTGGGCCCGAAGTGGATTCCACCCAGTTATAGGTGAGCAATCCATTGTTTTTTAAACGGGTCAGCAGGGGGTACAATGTACCCTCAACAACAAGCAGTTGGGCCTTTTTTAACTCGGCAATTATGTCCGAAGCATATGTTTCGCCCTTAGCTATAATGGAAAGTATGCAATACTCCAGTATTCCTTTCCGCATTTGGGTTTGTGTGTTTTCAACAATCATACTACAAAGATATATGTTTTAAATTGTATTATGCAATACATAGTACTATAAATATTGTTTTTATGCCACATAAATGGCCTATTTTTTAAAAAAGCGATGTTTTCTACGATTTTACTTGACAATTTAATAATGTAACACTACTTTTATGATTAATTAACTATTAACTGATCTTATTATTAACAAACATGAAAAAACTTCTACTAGTAAGTTTGTGTTTCCTGATGTTATGCATTACACAGGTATTTGCACAAAACCGTACGGTTACCGGTACGGTTACGGCCAAAGAAGATGGCCTACCCGTTCCGGGAGTATCGGTAAAAATTAAGGGAACTAATCTGGGTACCCAAACAAATACAGCTGGTAAGTTCAGCTTGTCTGTACCTGCCGGAGGTGTCCTCACCTTTAGCTTTATTGGCTACGAAACATTTACAGTAACACCGGCCGGAGCAACAGCAAATGTACAGCTGGTACTGGCAAGCAAGCAGCTTGGTGAGGTTGTTGTTACGAGCGCACTTGGTATTAAGCGTCAGGCAAAAGAGCTTGGTTACGCTGCTACCAACGTTAGTAATAAGCAACTTACTGAAACACACCCTGCAAATTTTACCAACGGCTTAACAGCTAAAGCACCGGGCTTAGTAATTAATACCCTTGATAACGGTATTAACCCAAGCACCCGCTTTACACTGCGTGGTAACCGCCACATCAACGGTAACAACTACGCGTTGGTGTTGTTAAACGGTGTGCCAATTTCTCCAAATGACGTGAACACCATTAACCCCGATGACATTGAGTCGGTAGATATATTGAACGGCGCGGGCGCTGCTTCATTATACGGATCTGAAGCGTCGAACGGTGCGTTAAGTATCACTACCAAACGCGGTTCACCAAGCGGCGCGCCACAGGTGAATTTTTCAAGCACCTGGATGGCTGAAAATGTTTCATACTTCCCTGCATTGCAAACAACTTTTGGTGGTTACGGTGGTGAAGGCGGTGTTAACGTTGACCCTACTGATCCATACAATGGTTACAAAGACCCATACACCGGTTTAGTAACAAAAGAAGTACCTTACGAAAACCAGGCTTATGGTCCCCGTTATGACGGTAGCATTCAGCAGTTAGGTTTGCCAGTTGGTTCTGACAATGGTCCAGTACAGAAATTGAAATATTCAAGCCCGGCCAAAGATCCTCGCGAAGCGTTCTTCCAAACAGGATGGTCTGCCCAAAACAATTTGTCATATAACCAGGGCGATGCTGAGAACAGCTTCAACTTGTCGGTAAATGACCTGGCTAAAAAGGGCGTCGTTCCAAATGACAGGTATGACAGATTAAGTACCCGTGTTTCTGCATCAAAAACTTACGGTATATTCCACGCAGATTTCACTGCAGCCTATTCACGTATCAAAACCAGCACTTACGGTAACGGTTTTGACGGAACATCACTTGACGGCGGACGTTCATTATTATCAGGCCTGTTAAATACTGTATCATGGGCTCCCCTGGAAAATTACAAAGACATCAACTCAACATTTGGTGACGTAAACGGGTATTATAACGGTTATAGTGTTAACCCTTATTGGACAATACAGAATTCTCGTTATAATTTCCAATCAGACAATTTTAACGGTGCCTTTACTGCTAAATTAACCCCAACAAAATGGTTTGACCTTACTTACCGTATAGCTGATAACTATGGTGTTGGCCAATTACAGTACACCCGTGCGCAGGTTAATTTCACCGCGTATTTCCACTCAGATCCTTTCAGCATTCAAAACCAGGCATATGGTGCATTGGGCGGCGCTGCAAACACACCAGGCAGCATTCCAGGCCAGGTGCTTAACATTATGCAGTACGGTGACGGAAGTATAAACAACGGTAACGCTATCGGAAACGGAACCGTACCGGGAGTAAACGGTGTTGGTGCTGGTCCGCAGGGCTTTTCCCGGATCTCTCAAGACATCTTCGCGAACTTCCACAAAACCTTCTTCAACGATTTCAAAACTAACTTATTGTTAGGAAGCTCGATCTGGGCAGCAGATTACAACCAGATCTCAAACAGCAGCAACAACTTGCTGGTAGAAGGATTTTACAATATCGGGTCAATTTTGGGCAACGCGAATACCGCTCAGTCTCAAGGTACCATCCACCAGATCGCCTGGCTTGCCAGCGGTAACGTCGCTTACAAAGATTGGGCGTTCTTAGAAGCCTCAATTCGTAACGATAAAGACTCAAGGCTTGCGGCAGCAAACCGGTCATTCTGGTATCCATCAGTAAAAGGTTCGGTATTGCTTACTGATGCTATCGATGCTTTAAAGAACAGCAAATGGTTAAGCTACGCTAAAATCAGAGCTTCATGGAGCAAGGTGGGTGATGTAAATATTGCACCTTACAGTATTAATCCTACTTTTAGTGTTACACCTGGCTTCCCATACGGAAATATAGGTGGTTTAGGTTTAAGCACCACGCTAAACAGCCCTACGCTGAAACCTGAGTTTACCAAGGAATTTGAATATGGCGCTGACCTGGGCTTTTTTGACAATCGTGTAAACGGTAGTATTACTTATTACGATAGTAAAACAACCAACCAAACACTGGCAATTTCAACAACGCCTACTACAGGATATTCCAATACCTTTGTTAACATAGGTGAGGTTGATAATACCGGTCTTGAAACTAAATTAGATGTACAAGTGCTTACAAAAGCACAAAATAAAGTTGGTTTAGACCTTGCCGGTAACTTTACCATACAAAATTCAAAAGTTGTATCGTTAACCAACGGTTTAAATCAAATTGTTTTAGGTGGTTACACCAATGCTTCAGTTGCCGCGGTAGTTGGCCAGCCATACCCGGTTTTATTGGGTACTGACATCAAACGCGATCCACAGGGTCATCCTATTGTAGACGCTGTTTCAGGTAACCCTATATTAAACAATAACTTAGTTAACCTGGGCCGTACCACACCTAAGTACCTGCTTGGTTTAACACAAACAGTTAGCTATAAATTTGTGAGTTTGTCTATAACCAGCGAATTCCGCACAGGTAACGTAATTTACAACCAGGGCTTAGTACAGGCAACAGCCGCGGGAACTTCGGCCTTGTCTGCATCAAGCGGCCGTCAACGGTTTGTATTCCCGAATTCAGTAATTCAAACTGCTCCGGGTGTGTATACTAAAAACACTAACACAACCACTTCAGCTGGTGATATCGATTTCTTTGACGCAGGCGCATATTATACTGCAGCCAGCACTTACGTAACAAGCGGCGCTTTCTGGAAAATAAGGGAAGCTGATCTGAACTTCGACCTTACTTCTTTTGTGAAAAAATCAAAGGTTATCAAAAGGATGTCGTTCGCTTTGATCGGAAGAAACCTCTTTATGTTCAGGCCTGCATCAAACAATTGGACAGACCCAGAGTTCGCGGGTACTACAGGCAACGCTGTTGGCTATTCAAACAACCAGCTGCCGCCAACCCGCTTCCTTGGTGCTAATTTAAACGTAACTTTTTAATAATAGGATGATGAAAAAGTATATAACAATATTAATTTTAACGCTTACAATTGCTGGAAGCAGTTGTAAAAAGGATTTTTTGAGTTTGGAGAAAAATCCCAACGTGCCGTCTGTGGCATCGCCGCAGCTGTTATTATCGGGCGCCCTCAGACAAACTGCCGGTATAGTGAACAACGCAACAGCCAATTCAACAGGAAACTTTGGTTATTACACCATGTATGCCGGATGGTCTGGTTACATTAGCTGGAGTACCGGTTACCAGGCAAATACTGCATTTGAGCAGTATGTGATCACTACAAGCACTTATGATATCTGGACACCACTTTATCTTAACCTGTCAAACTACAATGCACTTATTGGCGCCAGCGCCGGGGCAAATTTCACAGGTATAGCTAAGATCATGACTGTGTTTAACTTTGAAGCATTGGTTGATAACTACAACAATGTGCCATACAGCCAGGCATTGAAAGGTACCAAAAATTTAACCCCTGCTTATGACAACGGGTCCGTAATATATGACGACCTGATGAAGCAACTTGATGCCGCTATTGTTATGATACAGAAAGCCGGTACAGGCGATGCCAATCCGGGTAAAAGTGATATCATGTATGGTGGAAATATGACAAATTGGTTGAAGTTTGCCAATACCTTAAAACTTAGGTTGGCATTGCGTCAGTCAAACATTTCAGCAAAAACTGCAGCGTTAAAAGCGGCCGTTGCTGCAACTGCGTCTATAGGATATATAGATGGCACCAACGGCGCTGTGGTCAATCCTGGATATACCAATTCGGATTTAGGCGGTGGTCAGCAAAGCCCTCTTTATATTGCTTACGGCCTAACAGCTTCAGGCGGTTCGTCAGGTGTAAACGCAACTTACCAGGCTAATGCTTATGCTGCCCATTTTTATGGTTCGAACAACGACCCTCGTCTTGTACAGGTTTATAGCGCTACCACTACAGCAAATGCAGCAAATGCAACAAGCATTACTGACGGAAGCGTTGACTCTGTAAGCAGCGCTAAAGGCATAGCAGTTGTTTCTTCTCCTTTCGGAAGCAGCAACCCGCCAAAAGGCATTGTTCCTCCTGCTACAAAATCGGCAAATATGGGCCCAAGCAAATACGGCCCTGGCGTGTTAAAGAGCCCAACCATGAATGCTAATGTAATGTCATCTGCCGAAGCTTTATTTTTACAGGCTGAAGGAGTTGCAGCAGGTTATATTCCAACAGGTAGTGCGCAGGCACTTTACAACGCGGGTATTTTAGCGTCGTTCGTTGATGATTTGGTTCCAAATGCAGCAACTGCAGCAGCTACTTACATTGCACAACCGCAGATAGCTTATCCAACTGGAGGAACATTTGCACAACAGCAAACAGCTATTATCACTCAAAAATGGGCAGCTTTGAACCTTTATGGCGCCTTTGAGGCATTTAATGAAATGCGCAGGACAGGCATTCCGAATGTACCTACTTCTATTTACCCAGGTGCAAATGCCCCTAACCAGGTAACACGTATTCCTTATCCGTTTGTAGAATTTTCAACGAATGCTGCTAACGTTGGGGCACAGCCTAATATTAATGATCCTAAGTATATATTTACTAACAAGATATTCTGGGCAAAATAGAGTAATCATATTTAATTATAAGAAAAATGAAAAGAAAATATTTAAAAGGAATTATGGCGCTCGGCCTTGCGGTGACGCTATTTTTCAGCTCATGTCTCAAAGACGCCAGGCAATTTCAGCCGGAGTCGGTACAGTCTAACCTGGCGGAATTACCGTTAAGCGGTATGGCGAACTTTGCTGCAGACGCTATAACAAAAGCGGGCCTTGACACTATAATATTTGCAGTTGGTGTTACAGCAGCTAACCCGCCGACTACTTCAACTTCGGTTAGCTTGGTTGTTGATAATTCAATAATAACCTCTTACGTTGCAGCCAATCCGGCAATAAACTATCTGCCAATACCTACATCGGCATATAAGCTAGCTTCCGCTACTGTGGTTATACCTTCAGGAAAGAACTCAACTTTGACGTATGTAATTGTTGACAGGACGCAGCTTGACCCGACCCTTAGCTATATGCTGCCGGTTAAAGTTGCAAGTGCCAGCGGTTTGCCTATAAGTGCTAACTACAGCATTCATTATTACCACATTATAGGTAATGATTTTGCGGGTCCGTATACGCATGACTTTATCAGGACACCTGCCGGCGGTAATTTTACCGGGCATATCGACATTTTCCAACCAGACTCGCCTACGCAATTTGAGGTAGTTGGCGGATATTATAACGGTCAGATCAGGTATGTAGTTAACTTTGTTAAAACAGGTAGTGGTGCAAGTGCAACATATTCGAACTTTACAATAGCGATCAACGCTGCTGATAAAACCAATATTTTGGACGCCCTGCCAGCGGCAATTACTGTTCCGCCGTCTATAGTAGGCTATGTTCCCGGTACCCAATATACTTATGCGCAGGCAAAAGCTTTGTTTGCTGCTGGGTTCCAGTATGACGTATTAGGTGGTTCAGGTGCAAGACATAACCTGGATCAGTACCACTGATAATTATTAAAAGATCTATAATTCAAGGCTGCCTTTAAGGCAGCCTTTTTTTGTGCCATTTTTTTAAGAGGACCAGTTTTTGACCTTCCCTTTAAACAAGCCTTTTTCATGTAATATTTATGTTATACGGCGCTAATTGCAGGTTTATGGGGATTATAATTATCACTAATTGCATATTTTTAGCGTTCATTATAATTGAATATTTTACAGCTGTTTATGATAAAATCTGTTTTAACATTTCTTTTTGCTTTAGCCGTTACCTTTTGTTTTGCCCAAAAGAATACGGTTGCCGGTACCGTTAATGATAAGCAGGGAAAGCCCATACCGTTTGCTTTTATTAAAGACGCCCGTCATAACTATGCCACTTTTTCGGATCCCAATGGTTCATTTACCCTGCTGGTTGATACGCTCGACAGGCTTTTAGTTACCGCCTTTAATTTCAAGGAATCGGTAATAAAAATAACCGACCCGCAAAATGTAAACGTTGTATTGGCGAATGATGATATTAAAGGCGTTAAAGCAGTTACTTCGAACGAGTCCTTTAAGGAAACGCTTAGTACCGAAGGCATAACAAGGGCCGATGCCGGCGCCACCGGTTATATAGCGAAGGAAAATTCTATACATGGCAGCCGCTATCTTTTTGACGACTGGGTACATGGCTTTGTGATAACCTCGGCAGACACTATTCGGCAGAACGATAACTACCTGTTTAATTATCAAAAAATGGATAACAGTTTGGTGTTTACGGATGGTGATAATAAAATGAAAGAAATTCCGAGGGGCACTATAAAAACATTCACGTTGTTTGATGATAAAGGGCAATCATACATGTTTGCTGATGTGCCCGCCATTGACCAGAAGCATTATGTACAGGTATTGTCCGGCGGCAGCAAATACGTGCTTTATAAGCAATTCAATACCAAATACCTCCCCAATGATTACGTTAGTAACGGAATGACATCAAGCGGCCACAACTATGATGAATTTAAAGATGACCCTGCTTACTATGTAGTTAGCCTGCCCGGCGGACAACCTCAGAAAGTTCTGTTTAAAAACAAATCAATAAAACAGGTCTTCGCTGCCGATATTAACAAGGTAAATAAATACCTGTCGGAACATGATAATGATGTCGACGAAAGTTATTTGGCAGACCTGGTTAGTACCCTGAATAACTGACCAGCAACTGTACTTTAAAGAAAGCCCTCCGCAAGAGGGCTTTTTTTGTGGCTTATTTTCTGACGTGGGCCTGGCCGGCCATGCTTTGTGCAATTAATGCCCATTCATATTCAAGCAAATTAGTGAAATTCGAACTAAATCATGAGATTAGTGTTAACTAAAATAGTACCATGGCATTTGATCTCTTGTTAAATAACATTTCCCGGCACATCCAACTCAACGATGATGAAAAAGAAACCCTGTTTGGCTACCTAAAACCTAAAAGCATAAAAAGAAAAGAATTTATACTTAGCGAGGGCGAAGTGTGCAAGTACTCAACGTTTGTTATTTCAGGGTGCTTGCGGGGCTATACAGTTGATAAAAACGGCACTGAGCATGTATTGAGCTTTGCCCCGTCAGATTGGTGGATGGCCGACATGTACAGCCTGCTAAGCCAAAAGCCCGGTCATTTGAATATCGACGCGCTTGAGGATACCGAAGCTGTACAATTGTCGAAAATAAACCAGGAGAAGCTTTATCTTCAGGTCCCGAAATTTGAACACTTTTTCAGGATCCTGACCGAAAAATCGCTAGTAGCCAACCAGCAGCGGATAATTGACAATATGAGCCTTACCGCCGAAGAACGGTACAGCATATTTTGCCAGAGGTATCCAACGCTGATAGATCACTTGCCCCAAAAGCAAATTGCATCTTACATCGGCGTAACCCCCGAGTTTTTTAGCCGGATGCGGAGCGAGATGATCAGAAGAAGTTGAATGGGTGAGTAGTTGATTGGGTTGATTAAGTTTGTATGACTAATCGAATCAATTTATTCAACCCAATCAACCATTCAGCCGCTTTTTAAGAGAATTGATTAACCAAGGGGTTATTAAGTTCGCATCAGTAACCGAATCAACTTAGTCAACCCAATCAACCAACTTTCTTAACCTACATCATGTGCCGGGGTTTTATCGCGATGTATCTTTGTTATATAAAATTAGAGGAACAAACATCATGGCACAAACAGTATTACATAAAGCCGACACCCGAGGGCATGCAAGTCATGGGTGGCTTAATAGTTATCATTCATTTAGTTTTTCAAGCTATTATAATCCACAGAGGATGAATTTCGGTGCGTTAAGGGTACTAAATGATGATACGGTTGATGCAGGCATGGGCTTCGGTACCCATCCGCACGATAATATGGAAATTATCTCCATCCCTTTAGAAGGCGACCTGGAGCACAAAGATAGCATGAACAATGTTGCCGTCATCAAAAATGGCGATATACAGGCGATGAGCGCCGGGACAGGGATCTATCACAGCGAATACAATAAGGATAGGGCACACCGGGTTAAGTTTTTACAGATCTGGGTTTACCCTAACAAAAAAAATGTAGAACCACGTTACGATCAGATCACCTTGAACCTTGAAGACAGGCATAATAAATTGCAGCAGATACTTTCGCCAAATCCTGAGGATGAGGGCGTGTGGATCCATCAGAATGCCTGGTTTCATTTAGGTAAATTTGATAAGGGTATCAGTACCGAATACAACATCAAAGCCAAAGGGAATGGCGTTTATGTATTTGTACTAAGCGGCGATGTAAAAATAAACGACCAGCTATTGAATACCCGCGACGGTTACGGTATTTGGGACACCGATAAATTTACTATCACCGCTGAAACCGATGCCGAGTTTTTGTTAATGGAAGTTCCGATGGTATTTTAAATAGGTGAAAGATAAAAGGCGAAAGGTAAATGGGTTTTATCGCAACTACTATCACCTTTTGCCTTTAACCTTTTTAGCGTTAACCTAAAACAGACATGGACAAAGTTGAAATTTTAGTCATTTGCAGGCACGAGGGCATTCTGCAAACCATTATAAGGCTGGTAAATGCCAATCCGGATTGGAACGCAACCGGCGCATCGGCTGATGATGAAGCGATCGCTGAATTTGCCGCCAGGCCTTTTAAACTGGTTTTGCTTGGCAGCGGGATAGAGAAAGAAAGTGAAGACAGGCTGTGTACTGCCTTCAGGGCCCGGGACCCCGAAATTATTATTGTGCAGCACTACGGCGGCGGCAGCGGCCTGCTTGCCGCGGAGATTTACCAGGCATTGAATTGAGGCATAGACGGGACAAGAAAAAGCGGGGCCAACCCGCTTTTTTTGTTTTTATAAAACCTTTTTCGAACAACCCAAGGCCTTATCTTTGTAGCTCACCAATATATTTTTCATATGAACGACCAAACTGAAAATGAGAAAAACGCCCTTCTGCGCGTAATGGACCTGAATGCTAAACTCTTGAGCAATGCAGCTTCAACGTATGCCTACAATAAAATAAACAATCTGCTGCTAATGCAGGTACTTGCTAAAGTAGAGGGCCGTGACCTCGAAGAAATCAGGAACAATGTTGACAAGTATATTGCCCAATTTTCGCAGGAGTTTATAAAAATGAATTCCTGATATCGGGCCGGACCGTCAGTGCTTAAAAA
>Ga0206898_10199_pt1 | contig 17343 bp, 21 predicted proteins | sample Alteio_BWOrgHeat_50_FD_153237 | JGI IMG/M metagenome (GOLD analysis project Ga0206898, IMG submission 153237) | Enriched cells from forest soil in Barre Woods Harvard Forest LTER site, Petersham, Massachusetts, United States -... | ecosystem: Environmental > Terrestrial > Soil > Temperate forest >...
AAACCCGCATTTTCCAGCCTTTCCAAAGGCTGGATAGCCAGGCAATTAGTGACAAAACCAAGGTGGCCACCGCCAGCGACAGGAGATCACCGTAGTGATGAAGCCACACCGCCAGCATTACACCCCAAAGTGTTGAAAGCGCTATCCACGACCATACCTTTCTGCCTCTCAGATCTATTTTCATGGGGAATAGGGGCCTTTTTATGGTTTTGAAATATTCATTCTAGATGTGTAATAATTATTTTCCGCCAAATCACCTTCCCATCACCGTTATCGGGCCGGTGTAGCAAATTACTACCACAAAAATAAAACAAACTAATATGCTGATATCAATGATCGCGTTTGTCCGCGCTTTAAAAGCTCGCAATGAAGCTACATAGTAAATCGTACATCCGAGGAGATACGCTCCAGGATGTACGCTAACAAACAAAAATACGGGACTAAAAAGGAGAACCACTGGCGGCAATACGGAGCCCATGGTTGTGAGGAACTCCCAAACATCGGGGAAAACAAACCAACTGAATGCAAAAATTATTAACGCGATGCCAATAAACGGGACATTGAACTTGAGAGACCAGTGATTGCAGCTCGACCGCGACACCATCCGGCAAATACGGAATGTCGCATAAACAAATAACTCAAGCACGGTAAGGGCAATGGCCCCCATATAGTCAGTGGCGGCCCAGAAGAGCAGATTTAGGAGCATCAGCATCGTTACGATGCAAGCGCCCCGAACTTTCCGGTTCTTCCAGTCGATCTTCATGCCGCCAGTCTACCGCGCCAGGCCGGAAAAAAGCACCGGCTTGATCGCGCAGTTGTGGCGGATTTTGTTTAGGCATAAGATAGGTTTTGCAGGCAAAAACCGGGGTATTTTCCGGAAGAAAAATTATTGCTCATTTAGAAGGATTATTGCGCGGTGCTCAGACAGCTCATAATTCTCCTTCCCTTGCTGGTACTTTTTAGTCTTGGCGGGTGCGAAAGATCGAAGGATTGGGTGGCTGGCTGCTGTGGCGACGCGCCAGCAGTTTCTCCGACCCCTGCCTTGGCCCAGGCGAACCAGCTGCAGGACGCCGAGACGGCTTATGATCGTGGCGATTATCAAAGAGCTTTAAAGATTTGGCAGCCCTTGGCGGACCAAGGGAATCCAGTCGCACAGAGATGGGTCGGCGAATTGTATGACCTGGGCGACGGTGGTCTTAGGACTGATAAGGCAGAGGCGGTAAAATGGTATCAGAAGGCCCTCAAGACTTGGCAGCTCCTGGCGGATCGGGGCGATGCGGAAGCTCAGAGATGGATTGGCGAGATGTACGATGGTGGTTATGGCGTAAAACAAGACTATGCGGAGGCTTTGAAATGGTGGCGCAAGGCCGCTGATCAGGGCTATGCACCTGCACAGCACTCTATCGGCATGCTGTATAATATTGGTTTTGGCGCGAAGCGCGATTATGCAGAAGCCGCGAAATGGTTCCGCAAGGCTGCAGACCAAGGCTATGCACCTGCACAAATGCAAATAGGCAATATGTATGAGAGTGGCGAGGGCGTGAAGCGGGATTATGCGGAGGCCATGAAATGGTTTCGCAAGGCTGCAGATCAGGGGGCGACTTGGGCCAGTGTTCGCGCACAAATGCAAATAGGCGAGTTTTATATGGATGGCCGTGGCGTGCAGCAGAACTACTCGGAAGCTTTTAAATGGCTAAGCAAGGCGGTGGATCAGGGGGATCGGTGGGGGGGTGTCGACCTTGGTAGGCTGTACGAGTACGGAAGAGGCGTGAAGCAAGACTATGCTCGGGCGTATATGTTATTTTGGATCGGATCGGCAGAAGACTATGATAGATGTTCAATGGAGGCCCATCGCCTGATCCCAAAAATGACGCCGGAGCAGATTGCAGAAGGAAAGCGCCTTATCAAAGAATGGTTACCGAAACGAGGCGAAATTCCGGCCTCGGAGGCACTGACCAAGGATGTGCCATAATGGAAGTTAACTGAGGCCCTTTATTTCGCATGAAAATAAGCTGTCCTAAGTGCCAGTCGCCGTTGTCGCTCCGGTCACACCGTAGTGGCAAACCGTTTCCGTGTCCGTCTTGCGGCACGGATCTCAAGATTACTTCGCCCTCTCTTCCTGTCCTCTTCTGGTTTTTGCCTCCGTTTATTGACCTCCTTTTCCTGGCAATGGCCAGCGCAGGTACTCGCAACAGAACGGTAGTTACTCTTTTACATGAGCAACAGTCTTCACCTTTGCCTACACCGGCAAGAATTGACTTAAAAAACATTGCGAAATCGGCGGAGGCAGGTGACGCGGACGCTCAATTCTATCTTGGTGGAATGTACTTTACGGGCAACGGGACACAGCGGAACTATGAAGAGGCTTACTTTTGGCACAGCCTCGCAGCAAATTCCGGCGAGTCGAAGGAAGAGCTCGTTGCTCTTAGACGATACTTGTCAGCGGAAAAAGTTGCCGCCATAGAAAAGCGCGTTGCAGATTGGAAGCCGACACCTGCCCCGGCTGCAGAGGAGAAAAAGAAGACCGAGAATACTTCTCGCGCGGAAGGAGAAATCAAAGAAGGGTTCCGCTTGTTTAACCGTGGCTGGGTTCTTGTACTCCAGCCTGAATGGACTGGGACTATTCCCCGAAATGGGACTATTGAAGGCGCCCAAGGCAAAGCTTCCTATATTGGCCCTGACTTTCTCCGCCACGTTGGCGGAAACGAGTCAATCGGGGTCACTATTCCCGAGGAATCCAAAGAAATGTTTGCTCCGGGACAAAAGGTTAGGCTCTACAAGCCACCCGAGGACAAATGATTTTCGCAATCGAAATCATCACACATTTAGAAAGAAAATTGCGCATGAGATTTTTGGCTCTCCTCTCCTTACTATTCCTCCTCTCGGCCTGCGCCAACATCGAGGTAAAGGATTTCGGACCTTATTGGAACCAAGGAGCGGTAAACCCCTCCTTGCTAGGCTGGTGGAAAAACCCTGATGATAAAAACCAGGGTAAAATCAGAGTCATGAATCGCTACGGTACATATCAGGTTGACTACATCGACAAAAAAGGGTGGGAGCATCCGGAAGCCTCGCTACAGGCCAGGACGATACAAGTTGGCGGGTACTCGTTTATGCTAGTTAAAATGCAGGACAAAACTGACCATTGGATACCGTTTATGATGTACAGATACAGAGTTGAAGGGGATGCAACGTGGGATTACGCGCTGAATGCTGAAAAGATGCATTCATTCCTTGCTAAGAATTACCCAGGCGAAATGAACATTACTGCGAGCTGCAGACACAAGAAAGACAATTGCTTTGGTAAGAACACCACAGAAATAACTAAGCTGGATAATAGCGTGTACCAAATTTTGGCCAACATTCCTGATACCAAAGCGTTCTGGGCCCTCGATCACGTTTCGCAAAAAATCCCATAAAAAAACGGCATGTGAGTTTGCTACGGTTTCGACGGCGCTGCAGCCGGAACTGGGATCGGTTTCCATTCCGCCACGCGCTTTTTTACTGCTTCAACCTGTTCCGGGGTCAGATGCTTAGTGGGATTGTCGATGTCGTCTGGCGGTATATGCCCACCTCTTTCGTTATCGCACAGCCCTGCGAGAGCGGCCTTCAGGTTTTTTTCCCTGAAATCAGCCGTTTAGTTTATTAACTTATGAATTTACAGCGCTATACGCTATATTATTAATGTTTTATAAACTAAATATGCGCTATAGTTCATATAATGGCTATTTTATAGCGTTACGCGCTATATTTTAATAGTTTTGTAAACTAAGAGAAAAGCGTCATGCCGCAAGGTCAAAAAAATATAACCGCAAAATCTCTGGTGCCGGATGGCGTTCTCACAAACGCCGCCGCGCTCATGGCGCAGGGCGCCTCCCGCAGCCGTCTGAACAACTGGCTCCGAAGCCATGAACTCGTCGCCGAAACTCGCGGTGCGTACCGACGGCCCGGCCCTCCGCTCAAATGGCAGGCAGTTGCCTATTCCCTCTCTCAAATGGGCTATAAGCTTCTGCCGGGCGGCCTGACCGCCTTGGATATGCACGGCCTGAGCCATTACCTAGCTATGGGAAAAAATCCCGTGATCCAACTCTATGGCTCCGACAAGCCGCCCGCCTGGCTCAGCCATCTTGCCACGGCGGAAGGCGCAGTTTTCAAGTGCCATCCGCCGCTGATACCGGAAAATAAGCTCCCTCTGGATACGATAGCGTCGATGCCGTGGGGAACATGGGATTGGCAAATACGTCATTCCTCGCCGGAACTGGCCATGCTTGAAGCATTAAACGACCTGCCCGGCAAACTATCCTTTGACCATGCCGACAAGTTGTTTCAAGGCATGGTTAATGTCAGGCCGCAGCTAATATCCGGCCTGCTGCGGGCCTGCAAAAACATAAAGGTTAAAAGACTTTTTTTATGGCTGGCGGAACGCCATAACCATGCATGGTTTCAGGATATAAAGGTAAGCGAATTTGACCTTGGAAAAGGCAAAAGAACGTTGGCAAAAGGCGGGAAATTTGACCCTAAATACATGATAACGGTTCCAGAGGAATTCCATGGACGCAAATAACCCCTACTTCAAGCAAGTCCAATTGCTGGTACGCACCTTGCCATATGTGGCAAAAGAGCGAATTTTTGCTCTCAAAGGCGGGACGGCCATAAACCTGTTCGTCCGCGACCTCCCCCGCCTCTCCGTCGATATTGACCTATCGTATTTGCCGCTCGATGACAGGGAAACGGCGCTTAAAAATATCGCCAAAGCCTTCAGCCGCATCAAAAGCAGCATGGAATCCGCCATTCCGGATGTTCGCGTACAGCATAACAGCAACGAACATCGGATGATTGTCTCATCCGTAAAAGACCGAGTCCAGGTCGTCGTTGAACTCTCCCCCGTCCTGCGCGGAAGCGTCTTTCCAGCCGAAGAACTCGCGCTCGCGCAATCCGCGCAAAAGCTGTTCGGCTCTGCCAAAATCCAGGTCTTATCACTGCCCGACCTATATGCAGGAAAAATCTGCGCCGCATTGGACAGGCAACATCCAAGGGACTTCTTCGATATCAAACTGCTGATGGAGAATGAGGGAATTTCCCGAGACCTCATTCGCGCATTTCTGGTTTATCTGATAAGCCATGACCGGCCAATATCGGAAGTCATCGCGCCGCCGGTCCTGAAAGACCTCCGGGAGAAGTACGACCGGGAATTCAAAGGGATGACGGAAACGCCGGTCAGCTTGGAAACGCTGCAAGGCGTGAGAGAAAAACTGATAAAAACAATTCATTCTTCCCTGGTGGATACCGACAAAGAGTTTTTGCTCTCCTTCAAGGCCAAGGCCCCGAAATGGGATTTGCTTGGACTAAAAGGAATAGATCAATTGCCCGCGGTCAAATGGAAGATGCTCAATCTTGAGAAAATGAAGCGCGACAAGCATATGGAGTCGCTGGCGCAGTTGGAAAAAGCGCTTTCAGGCAAAGCCCGAGATATGAAGAACCTTGAGAATGACCCCCAATTATTTTACTTCTACCAAAATGAAGAAGCGTGCGTAAAAATATTGACGGCGCACCTCAATAGCCCCGGATATAAGAAAACATACAATCCCAATACGAACCTAGCCGAGATTCAAAATCTTGGAAATTTGGCCATGGTAGGGTTTCTGCAGGAAGTGAAAACTGAACCTCAGGTAACTTATATCCTGACCGAGCGGGGCGTAGAGTTTATAGAGGTATGGCAAAAACGGGCTTAGCAGGGAATCTGCATGTCGAAATAAAAACGCCCCGCCAGCCCTTGCAGGCGCTCCGGCGGAGTTTCTATTAACTCTATTTTTATAAATATGTTCGTTAATCGTTCCTTAGCCACAAAGCATTAGACTGATAAAATAGGGAGGAAGTGCGCCATGTTAAAAAGAGTCCCCGTTTTCTTCTCCGCTATGGCTATTATCACGTGTGCCGGTGTGCTGATTTCTTCCTCCGCTCTGGCCCAGTCAATGACCCCTTTTGAACAACAACAGGCAGAAGAGGCCGGGCGCATTATGGGAGGGCCGCCCGTGTCTAGTGAGGAGCAACAGGGGGTCGAGCAAGGAGTAGGGCAGCCGTTAAGCCCTAACCAGGTCAGGGGTGTTGAGACATGGCAGGCTCAGCAGCAACAAGATTCAACGTCACAGGATCAAAATTATAACCATCAACAATCGTATCAGGAACATCAACAACAGCCTACTTACCAACGTCAGCCGTATTCAGAGCCACAGGAACAGCAGCGCGTATATCAGCAAGATCAGCCGTCATACCAGCAACAGCGCACCGAACCATATGTACAGGATTACGGGTATAGCGGTGGCCATGAAACGCACCAAGAAGATTCCTACGGTTCGTATGGCCATGACTCCTATGGCTCGCATGGTCACGACCAATCTGGTACGGGCTCAGGTAATTACGGGTCGGAGAGCTACGGGGCCGACTCCCCAAGATATCCCTGATTACTTATGACACGCGCCGGTGGTAGTTTTATTAAGTATCAAGATTGCCGTCTTTATAAGCAGCCATTGAAGCGCCGCCATTAACAATCTGAGGGGTTGAAAACAACTTATACCTTGTAACATGCTGTTTGCCGAAGATGTCTTTGTAAAAAACAGCCCCTACAAAAAATACAGCGGCTTTTCCGCTTGTAAATTGCTCCATTACTTCTGGCGGTATTTCTTTTTCAAGCGTTCGCGCATGAAAAATTTCGCCTCCTCCAGCGAGGGTGTGGGCGTACAAATCTTCCAAGGCGCTGTCCGAGGGATTTTTCATCAAGCATGGTATGGCATCAACACCTATGTTGTACCATTGCCGAAAATCTCTGGCTGGAGTCACGCCAGAGTTCACGAGGGTAACCGTAACAGAAGGCACTTGTCCGACTGCTAGATTATCAACTCGAGCTGTCTTCACCAAAACATACGCTCTAAGTTGCCGCCGTGCCGTACCGCGGCCGACTAGATACAAGAGAATTGTGAAGGCAGCGATTACTACGGTAGAAATGGCTGTGATCTGTTCATTGTTTTCTTTTATGAGACACCACCACGCCGAAATTTTAGTTAGGTCGGAATCGGCGCATCCGTTTTTATCTTGGAGGGGTTTCTCAGGTCGTGGGGGTTGCGGAGCAGCTTTCTCCCCTGGCCGGATACCCTCACTGTGATGTTGGTGCTTCGTCAGGGGCGCGACTGTATCACTGCCGCCAGAAAATGCGATGGAGGGGGGCAGAAAAAGAAGCAGAAAAGCCGCTATAAAAAACCTCACGCAACAAACTTTCTAAATGTGATAATATTTGTTCCGACAAATAAGGCTATTTTTCCTACTGAGAATAGCGGTTGCCGCGTCCGATATTACAGTCTGCACATAAGGTACGAAGGTTTCCAAAGGCGGTTTTTCCACCCTTCGACCAGGGCAATATATGATCGACGTGAAGTTTGCAGCCCATGGTGGTTGCTGGGGAGTGTCCGCATTTTACGCATTTAAAATTATCACGATCTAGGACTTTGAACCTGAGCCCGATTGAAATATCACGCCGGTCCTCCGGTAATTTTACCTTCTCGACAACGGCCGCCTCGGAAGGCTGGACAAGGCATGAGTTGTCCGATGGGTCCGCTGGATTGTCTGAATTTACTCTATCGACGAACGCCTGCAGCGCCTTGTTCCAAGACCCAAACCGCAGCATATAGGCTTTACCGCCCACGGCTGACGGTGGTACCGCCATTTCTTTATGCATCGGGGGGCGGCCATAGTGCGTCCACACTTTTAAAAGGTTTTCAAAACACTCCTCATCTGTATATCTCTTACCTAATGGTGAGACTCTGACTTTGAAGCCTGCGGCCTCAGTGGCTTTTTGCCACGACCCAAACCGCCTGATTAATACCCCCCTATCGAAAGTAAGATGCTTTTTTAAATCGGTAGTGGAGATGCAGTCAGACCCCACTATCTCAGCCACCTTTTTTATTTCATTAATAATTTCTTGGTCACTCATATTACGCTTCTGACCGTACATTTTCTCCGTGACCGGTGTTCCGCTATACAAATGGCCTAACCCGGCGGCTTCAAGGGCTTCCTTCCATCCACCAAAGCGCCGCCGGAGGGTATTTTTGCTTACCTTTGATTCCTTAGCAAAAGCCTCTTTGGTTAATGGAGAGACATTCAGCTTCTTGGCAACACGTTGCAGCTCTCTAATAATTTCTTCTTTCGAATAACCTGTAAGACGGCTTAACTCAAATTTTATGTCGGCCATTATATATTCGCTACATTGGGGAAAGACTTAACAGGTGGAAGCCGCTAAACGGTATATTTTGTACCCGATGTATTAGCGTCCCATGGTCATCGTAGAGATGGAATTCTCCAGCTGGAATTGCCTGATTACCTATAGGTTTAATTTTTACTATTCCGTGTGCCGGGCCTGCAGCCAAAGGGAGCCCAGGTCTGTTGATGATGGTTGAGCGAATATTTATTTCGTACCCGACAGGATACTCGGTTCCGTCAGGGGTCAGCGCCTTCAGCTTTCCTTTTTCCGCCATAGTGTTTTCTCCTCACTTTTATTACCAGCCCCCTGCCCAACGCCATCCGCATTTCGGCGCAAGCCGCGCCGAAAGCTCAACGAGCATTGAAGACCGTAGGCCAGCTAATGATAGCCGCTAATATGACTATTGTAAATAAGGGGGCTTTCCAGAAGGTGCCCGCCGCCGCCGTCCCTTACCGTTCCAACTGCCCTCTATTCGATTTTAATCTTTCCGCAAGCGTGACTACATTTGCAATTCTTGGAGCGCCTTAAAAATATCGGCTGGTGGCAGCCTAGAACTCGTCAAAATTATGATCATCTGACCTAGATCATTGGGATTGAGGAGTACTTCGCCTAGCTCCGCATTAGGGCTGCATCCGTCAAATGCGTGCTTGATGGGGTTTCCAAAGGGGAGAGCAAAAGTCTCCCCTTTTCCGGTCATGGCGGGTTTGGGGGTAGCTCGAAGGCTCCCCCAATGGGCGCATTGCTTCGGCCATAACGGTGCATGGCGGAACGCCACATGAGCGGCGCGGCTTGTCGGTCGCGGCGGCTCTGGCACGGGAGCAACCCCACGACAAAGCGCGATGCGCGTCGGTCGCCGTGTCGGGTGCGGGAGTGCCAATGGGATGATGCCAGAACGCAGCCAGATGATGCGACTTTAAGGAGCAACTTCTGGCGTCTGCGTCCTGGCATCATGCCTGCGCCGATCGCGGCAGCGGTGGCGCACTTCGGGGAGGGATGCAACGGGACGGGGGAAACAGGCGGCTGCAAGCTGCGGCATTACCCCTCCCTTGCCAAGGTAGGTATTGGGATACGAAAAACGCCAGTTTTGCGTAGCACAATACACACCTTGCCTGCCGCCACTTCGGGCGGCAGTAATGATTTCAAATATTTTTTAGAATTTAATTACTCGCCTGATACCTTCGGCTTTGACGCCGAAAACCAGTAATTTTGCGCGGGGGAATCGCCAAGAAGATTCACCCGCTTACTTAAGTAAACCCTATAGCTGACTGATGTACCTGCGTCAACATCAGGTGGTCGATTTTTAGAGGCTCGCTGCGCTGAATCCACCACGAAATTTAAAGCCCGGTTAATTAACGGCTGCTAAGATTCAAGGTATCAGAAGAGAGCAAAGAGACTCGACGTTTTTTAAGCATTGATAGCGGCAAGTTTCAGGGTAATTTTATTGCACGCCGTTTTGTGCAACGCCCCGCCTTTGTCCTTCATCTGCCGTACCGCAACTGCGTCGGGGAGACACCCCTCCGCAGAGGGGTGTCTCATGACGGAAGAAACGGACGATTACACGACACCCTTTTCCATGCGCCTGACGCGGGCGCAGCGCCGAAAACTCGGCGAGGATGCCGGGCCTCAGACTGTCGGGGAATACGTCCGGTCGCGCCTGTTCGACAACCCCACGCCCCTTAAAAGAACCTTCCGGCGTCCCGTTCAAGACGAACAGGCCTTGGTTCAGGTCCTGGGTGCTTTAGGCCGCTCCCGCCTGTCCTCCAACTTGAACCAGATGGCGAAGGCCGTCCATAGCGGCTCCCTGCCTGTAACCCCTGAAACCGAGCAGGCTATTGTTGCGGCTTGTGCTGCAGTGCAAAAAATGAGCGCCGATCTGGTTAAAGCCCTCGGCCTGCCCGAGGAGGACAAGAAATGATCTTCTATGCCTCCCAGCGCGGGCGGGCTGCCGAACTTGCCGCCCACCTCATGAACGGTGAGCAAAACGAGCATATTACCGTCCATGACATACGAGGGTATGTCGCCGACAACATTGCCGACGCCCTCAGGGAAGCCTATGCCATGAGCCGGGGTACCCGCTGCAAGCAATTCCTGTTCTCTGTCAGCCTCAATCCCCCCGAAACGGCGGATGTTTCGGTGGAGGATTTTGAGGCCGCTATTGAGATGGTCGAGAAGAAAATGCACCTGCTAAATCAGCCCCGCATCGTGGTTTTTCACGAAAAAGAAGGGCGGCGGCATTGTCATGCCGTCTGGTCGCGGATCGACACTGAAAAGCTGGTTGCCGTTAATCTTGCCCACTTCAAAAGAAAGCTCATGGAGATTTCTACCCAGCTATTCCTCCAGCGTGGCTGGAAACTGCCCAAGGGGATGCAAAAAGGCGAGAAAAAGAGCCCCTTTAACCTCACAAGACAGGAATACCGCCAAGCCGTCAGGCTGGCCGAAGACCCCAAAGCCCTTAAAGCCATGTTCAGGGGGGCTTGGGAGCAGTCGGATTCCAAGGAAACCTTCGCCCGGGCGCTACAGGAAAGCGGTTTCCTCCTGGCCCGGGGCGACCGGCGCGGCTTCGTTGCCATAGACGTCAAGGGCGGGGTTTACTCCCTTACGCGCTGGATAGACATAGGCACCCGGGACTTGAAAGCTCGCCTCGGGAAACCCGAAAACCTGCCGGAAATCGGGCAGGCAAAGGCGTACCTGGCTTCCCGTATGAAGGAAAACCTGAACAGGTTTATTGCAGAAGCCAAGTCGCAGGCGGCAAAAAAACGGACTCCCCTGTTTCAGGAACTCCGCTCCCTTGTCGTGAGCCAGCGGCAAGATCGAAAGGAGCTTCTGGAATCCCAGCAAAAGAGATGGGTGCAGGAAACCCGCCAAAGATCGGCCCGGCTTTATGGCGGCGTGGCGGGAATCTGGCAGCGCATAACGGGGGAATATCAGAAAATCAGGGTGCGGAACGAGGCCGAAGCCAAGGCGGGACTGGAGCGCGACCGGAAAGAGCTTCATACACTGATCCGCTCCCACTTGTCGGAGCGCCAGGGCTTACAAAAATCAGTCTTGTTTTACCGCGAGGAACACCGCTTTGAGGTGTTCCGGCTGCGGCAGGAAATCGCAAGATATGTCAGCACGGCCGCAGAACCGCCGCAGCCCGCCGCGCCAGCGGCGGCGGGAAAACTGCCGCTTGCGGCTCAACTTGCCCAGCTTGAGGGCAAAATCAGCCTGCTTCCGGCTGATTTTCTGCGGCAGGAAATCGCCAAATACACACCTCCCGCCTCAGAAACCCTGCCGCCCGCCGTGGCCAAAGCGGATAGCGTTGCCACGGCCGAAAAGTTGCCGCCTGCGGCTCAACTGGCGCAGACGGAAACCAAGCTTGCGTTGCTCTCCGGCGACTTGTCGCTGCTGCAGGCTTCTCTTGAAAGCAATCTCATATCGGACGAGATGCGCGGCATGATTCGCAGGCTCATAGAAAAGACGCTGGAAACCCTGCAAATCAAGGCCCTTGAAACCAAGACAGAGGAACAAAAAGTACAGGAGAAAACCCGCGAATATCAACAAAAGCAGGCGGAATTTTACGAGTACGTGAAGCGATATGCTGAAATCCAGATCAGGATGGAGGCCGAAGCACGGCAGCAGGAAGTCAACCGCCAATTCTATAACCTCATTAGCAACATGAGTTATAGCCTGAACGGCCTCCCAAACTGGAAAATCAGCGTCATGATGCCGCCACCGGACAGGCAGTTGGACGAAACCGCATACGTCCAGAATGTCGTGCGCCAGCGCGATAACGCGCAGCTGGAACAGCGCGTCCTGTACTCCCCGGAAAACGAAAGCGTCGTTTCCCGTCGCCCTCCCATAGACCCCAAGACCGCCGTTCCCGCGCTGCGGCAGAACGTCCTTGAGGTCAAGGAAATGATGGCGCGGGCTGACCTGCGCCCGCCTTCTGGCGACGGCGGCAACAGCCGCGTGGCGCCTGCCGTCATCCGCATGACCACGGCGCCGACCAGGACGACCATCAAATTTAACCAGAAACGATAGAGGGGGAACATCAGAATGACATGGGAAAAATCCAGGGGCGACCTTCTCGAGTCCGACGTGTTTGAATGGGAAGAGGCGATATGGTCGCCCAATAAGTTCAAGAAACGAAAAAGCAGACCGTGGGGCAAGCAAAAGGTTGTCGCGCAAATCGCCAGCATTGAGGGCGATTTTGTGAAGCTTGTCGTTTTACGGGCGTCTGTCATTGAGAATATAGTCGGTTCTGAACTCAGGCCTCATAAGGTCGGCACGACGATTACGAAGAAGCGGTCAACGCTTCTTCGCGGCCAGCCCGAGCGACTACATTGGAGCGAGGAAGATGTACGCGTTGCGCTCCTGGCGCAGCACCGCTCCCCCTGAACCATATTTCATAAAATGCGAAGGCCGCCGCCGGTATCTGCCGGCGGCGGCCTTCGCCCGTTTCAGGAACATCTGTAAACTAGGCTTGTCCCGGCGATGGTGATTTCCGAGTAGTCAAAGCCTAAGTCACGGGCTATCGCGTCATAGTCCAGATAATTGGCGATAGTCTTGGGGATTTCCCCATAAAGACCATCATCTACGAATTGCTCCGCAAGCTCCTTGAGGCTGTCAACTTCATAAATGTCCACCTCGAAGTCGTCCGGGTCGTTAGACTTGAAGTCGAAGCTGTAGCCACATTCGCCCACGGCGATAATGACTTTGCGCTTCTGGTCCTCGCTCCATTCGTCGCAGGCTTCAAGATACTTGCCGAAAGTGCATTGGTTGACGCCCAATGCCTCAAACAACTTGCAATCAATATCCTCCCCGTCGATGAACTGGATTTCATATTCCTCGACGATGCCGCCGAAGTCGTTGCGGTTCCTGGCTGCTTTCTGCTCGTATTCCTCGGGCGTGTCAAAGTAAAACCCGCCTGCGGAAATGTCGTAGGGCTGCGCGTGTAACTGTGTCATGGCTCATCCCTCCTTATGCTGCTTGTTGAAGTTCGGCGGAAAGCATAACATCAACAAAATTCACGGCTCCCCCTGCCGACTGGATTAGGGAATCGGCGAAAGCGTCATTGATAAGAGGCTTTGCGATTGCGGGGCTGGTAACTTTCAGGCTTGCGTATTCCTCCCCGGCGAGGCGGGAAAGAACGGCGTTAGGCTCCAGGCTGATTTCCAGCGTGAGGCCATTCCAAGCCATCGTTTCTGTTTTCGTTTTCATTTTTTGCTCTCCTTCATGGTTGTTTGCAGGGCGCGTATGCGACCTGAACGCCAAGCGGCGAGCGCAACGGGGGAGGCAACAGACAAGCATTAAATGAGAAAGAAAATCCTGTCGTTTTGGAGGCGATGCCCTTGCTTCGCCTCGACTCAAAACGCAATTTTCTTGCACATTTAATGCTTGGCGGTTGTCGGGGCGTTAGGCCCCTCTTAAATTTGTATCCACATTTCTTGCAAAAGAGATTGAAAACCGAAGGGCGAAGACGGCTTGCACGGCTTCGTGAGCCTGCGAGTAAAGCGCGGTTCTCTGCTTGCAGAGAATTTGCCCGGTACTGCGCTTTTGTCTGATTGTTACCGTATGCCTAGTGTTCTTCATCCCTGCTCGTTCAGGGAGATGTAGCCACAGATGCTTAACTCACGCCTAACTGTCCGCTACTCGTCCTTCATAATTCGCATCCTTGCATCGGTTCGTCTTTGGCGACCGCAAGCCCCGACGGGCTTCTCCACTTCGTTCCATCGAGTGCGGTCATCCGAACGCGCTGACCTGTCTGCGCATGAAGGCCGCGGTGATCGCGGTCAGAAAAGACAGGAGAGCAACATGGCTTACATCATCACACCGCAAGAACTCGAACACCTCTCGGAACCAGAACTGCGCTCAAAATACTGCCAGATACTGAATGACCTGGCCCGTGAGCAACACAGCGAGCAGAACTGGCCTCTGACGATGATCACGCTGCAAAACATTCAGGCCGCTATCGGGCGTCGTCGCCAGCTGCAGCCCAGGTTCTAGGCTGCAAATAAAGGTGCGCCAGATACGGCGCACCTTTCCTTGCTAAAGTGGAGGATATCAAAAAAGCGCCTTTTGTTAATTACTAAACCAGTGATCGTGCATACGCCGCAGAAATTCAGTCGTGATAGGGTACCCAGAAGCAGAGCCAATCACCGAGTCTATGCCGCATTTTGCGCATACAGCTGTTTGGCCGTCATCCCACCAATCGGTAATTTCTGACGGCGGGAAGATGGCGAGGCATTGAAAACATCCGCAAAGGTCGCTTTTTTCTAATTCGCTTCGATGGTTAGAAGAGTGCTTGTGAGCCAGTATGTGGTCTTTTTCTTGGGTCATTGGGTCTCCGGTAATTTTCTTTGTAAATGGGTGATAGTTTCCATTGCAGAAAAAACCGGTCATTCTTTCTCCGCTGTAGCCGGAGCAGGGTGGGCCAGCTTCCATGCCGCCGCACGTTTATCAACTGCCGCCTCTTGTTCAGAAGTAAGCGCTCCCTTGGGCAGTTCGCATTCACAATTGCCAACATCGTACCAGAAGAGTGCTTCCGCATAATCCTGTTTCACGCCCTCACCTTTTTCGTACATCTCACCGAGTTCACCCTGCGCGTGCCAGTCTCCCTGTTCAGCTAGCGGACGCAAAGTTTGAAAGGCCCTGTGAAGCCATTTCGACGCTTCCTCGTCATCCTTTTTTACACCTTGGCCATATCTATAAAGCTCGCCAAGCTGAAGCTGAGCCTCCCCGCTTCCGCGCTCGGCCAGGAGCCGAAAAAGCCTCACAGCTGTCCGATAATCCTCATTAGTATGGGCCAGCCTGGCTTCGATGATTTCTATCTCTGTAACAGGGGCGGGGGGGCCATATACAGGCGGAGCTGCAGCCGGGGCGGGGTGCATCTTTTCCCACTCCGCCACGCGCTTATCTGCAGCGGCTTTTTGTTCAGGGGTAAGGTGCTTTGCCGTATCGTTTTTTGCATCGCAAAGGCTGTACCAATAGTAAGCTTCGGCATAATCCTGCTTTACTTTTTCACCCTTCGCATATAGTTCGCCAGCCTCTTGCTGCGCCAACCAATAGCCCTGATCCGCCGCCTTTCGTAACCACTTCACGCCCTCAGCGTCATCTTTCTTTACGCCCCAGCCCTCAAAATACATATTTCCGATTTGCCTCTGATCTCCTGCATCTCCCTGTTCCGCAGCCATGTGATACCACTTGAAGGCTTCCACTTCGTCCCGCTTCACTCCCAAGCCCTCTGAGAAAGCGTCGCCGACGAAATACGCAAAGCCAAGGTGCCCTTGCGCTCGCGCATTTCCTTGCTCCGCCGCCTTGCGAAACCACTTCATGGATTCAGCGCGGTCCTGTTTTACGCCGTATATGCCCCACTCGTACATTTGGCCAAGGTGCCGCTGTGCCTCGGCATCTCCGGCTTCTGCCTTCTTTTTCTCCTCCTGAAAGTAAGTCGGATCCTCTGTAGCCCAGACGGGCAGGGCAAAAAACACCAGCAGGGAAAGCAGAATTATGAGTCTTGTGAGCACCGCGCAACAATCTTTCTAAATGTACGATAATGTTTACATTGTCTTGTGGAAAATCCAATCACCTTTGCAAATCTTTTGCGCGGTCTGTGTACAGAAGCTGGTGACCCTCACTGGCCTCGTCCCAGGATTTCGGCAGACGAGCCTTACTTCGCAAGCCGTCATCAATCGCGGCGCGCATCTGGCGTGCCGCAATCGCAGGCGGAACGCTTCCGACGCCGGTTCCCATACCGGGAAACGCAATCGACCTTACGTGATCGGAAATTTTCTGCCCGGCGCGGGGGCCGCTGGCGAATAGACCATGCCGCGCCAGCAACAATACCGCTCGTGTTGCCAGATACGGATTTACAGTGTCAGCGCCGAGAACCATCGGCACACGCATCGTGGGGGCGGCGATTAAGTAAGGTATTTTTGGGTCATCTGTTTCAACAACTTCCGCGGAGCCAACAAGAAGTTCCCCATGATGACGTTCAAGAATAGCCATCCTGACGCGGTCTTGCACAATCTGTCCAAAGTGCTTCGTATAGAGACCGTCAATTCCGCCATCCATGAAACCATAGCTATTTGCCGGACTGACGACGGCATCACAGTTAACCTCAAAGATCGAACCGTCATGGACAGTGACGAAATCAAGATCGCCACAGGAGTTCTTCCAGGCCTTTTCCAAATGTCGATCGATGGCTGCTAAGACAATCTTCATGAACGTGATGTGTGATAACGTCTTTTGTTTAAATTAATCCCAGTATACCGCGCCAGGGTCGGTAAAGCATCCGCCGTAATCCCGTGGTTGTGGCCGGAATTGTTTGAGCATAAGATAGATTTTGCTAGGCAAAAAACGTGCTATTTCCCGTAAGAAGTGGCATTATACTCCACGGAAACCGCAATCCAATCTCTGGGAAATTCGAATGAAATGGCGTCCAGCGACCGTTGAAGAGGTTAAGAAGATCGTCCAGGACGGTTTGGCAGAATGCGACGATGAGCAGCTTGTTGCGTTTAAGAGTTACGCAGTGGAGCCGTACGTTGCGCCCATTCTTCGATACGGCGCGATGGAAATCGCAATTGTGGTTGCACGCAGAGGAGATGAGGTGATCTATTGGGAAGACGTTGAGGGTGGCTTCAACCTTTCCCCGGTCGGTACCGACGAGCGAATCCTTGAGCACTGGTGTAATCAGGACGAATTGCGCTTTGCGCTCAATGCCTGGATTGAGGGACGAGCACGTACAGTAAGACTTGGCCCCGCCAAGCCTCTTAAAAGCCATTAGCGGTCACCAGACGAAAAGATTATGCGATCAACGGGGTCAAGGAAAAACGCCCTATCAAATATTGAAGTGAAATATTGACTCGGTCGATCTGATTAAATTTGAAGACATTTAAATTCGAGCTAACAGCTGCTTTATGATTTGCGGCCTATGCACAATATCACGCGCTGTAAATCTTAAAACTTTAAGCCCCTGATTTCTTACATACGCATCCCGACGGGCGTCATATGCCACAGCGTCAGCGGTCAAGTGGATATCGCCGTCAACTTCGACGTCATACCCTTGGCCGGCAGCAGAATTTACGAGGAAGTCTAATCGATAGGTCCCA
>Ga0206898_10200_pt1 | contig 17269 bp, 15 predicted proteins | sample Alteio_BWOrgHeat_50_FD_153237 | JGI IMG/M metagenome (GOLD analysis project Ga0206898, IMG submission 153237) | Enriched cells from forest soil in Barre Woods Harvard Forest LTER site, Petersham, Massachusetts, United States -... | ecosystem: Environmental > Terrestrial > Soil > Temperate forest >...
AATTTTCAGCAGCGATATCAAACCCATAACTAAATATGGCGGCTAGCCCTGCTACCTCATAACCGGCATCACGCAATGCCTCAACAGCCTGCAGGCTGCTTTTGCCTGTAGAAATAAGGTCTTCAATCACCACAACCCGTTTACCGGTAGTAAGCACATCGCCTTCAATTAGGTTGCCTGTGCCGTGGTCTTTAGGTTTTGAGCGAACATAAATAAAGGGCAAGCCTAGCTCCTGGGCAACAAGCACACCCTGAGGTATACCAGCAGTGGCAACACCCGCTATGCAACCGGCCGAGCCGAAAACATCCTGTACCAGCATTGTTAGTCGCTGTCTGATAAAGGTGCGGATGGTAGGATGTGAAAGTGTAATACGATTATCACAATAAATTGGTGACTTCCAGCCGGAAGCCCATGTAAAAGGATTGTTAGGTTGCAATTTTATTGCTTTAATTTGCAGCAGGAATTCAGCAACACGCTGCTCTGTCTCAATTTTATCAAACATGGCTCAAAAGTACAGAATTTATATTAACGAAAAGGCTATCCTTGTAACAGAATCGGAGCCTAAAAAAGAAAATTATGAAAAGATTGACGCTGACGTTTTTGATCTTAAAATAATTTACACCTGGATACTGGCCCACCAAAATAAGAATTTCTATGTTTTGCGTAAAGATGCGAAGGCCTTTTTGAAGGAAGTTGCCAAAAATGTTACGTTGATCAAGGCGGCCGGCGGCCTGGTTAAAAATGAGAAAAATGAATATTTGTTTATTTACCGCAACGATAAATGGGACCTTCCGAAAGGAAAAGTAGAAAAAGAGGAACAGGTAAAAGAAGCTGCTGTGCGGGAGGTAGAAGAGGAATGTGGCATTAAAGTAAGCAATCTTGATGAAAAGATCTGTAAAACCTACCACGCCTACATTATGCGCGGCGAAGTAGTGTTAAAGAAAACTTACTGGTACAATATGCGGTGCAAAGGGCAAGGAAAATTAAAACCGCAAAAAGAAGAAGGTATAACCGATGCCCGCTGGTTTAAAAAAGATCATATTGAACCTATTACAAAAAATACTTTCCCATCTATAATGGATGTCCTGGTGAAGGAGGGACTTGTAGGCAAAGAATCAAGACTTCAGGAGGCTGGAAGCAAGATGAAAATTTAACCCACAATAGTTTCTCTGAATAACCTTCTAGTTTCCTGGCTCTTGACGTCTCGCTTCGTTATAAAAGCGCCAATGCCTCTTTTGGGATGAATTGGCTTAGATCGCCGTTGTAACGCATAATTTCGCGTACAATCGTTGAGCTTATAGACGAATAGCCCGGCTTACTTACAATAAAAATGCTTTCAATGTCCGGCTCGAGGGAGTGGTTCATTTGGGCTATTGCTTTTTCATATTCAAAGTCGGATACGGTACGTATGCCGCGGATCATATAACCGGCCCCAATGCTTTTGCAAAAATTCACGGTTAATCCTTCGTAAGCCACAATGTGGATCCGGGCGTCAGCCTGGAAAACTGCCCGCAGCATTTGTTCGCGCATCTCAACGCTCAGAAATCCCGCTTTGGTACTATTAACGCCAATGCCGATATAAACTTTATCGAAAAGACCAACAGATCGTTTTACAATGTCAACGTGGGCCTTGGTAACCGGGTCAAATGATCCCGGGAAAAGAGCGATCTTCATTAGCTATATTTTGAGGTTAACCAAATTTATAAATCATTTTGCTGATAAGGCATAAAACCAATAAATATATTGGGCCATAAATCGGATAATTTGATCAAGACAGCAGTTGATTGATTTGGGCGTATTGTAACAACATAATGGTTTTCCCATCCCTTATTTCGCCTGTTTTTATCATATCAAGGGCTTTTGCAAAAGGAAGTTCAAGCACTTCAATATTTTCATTTTCATCGTGTGCGCCGCCGCCGTCGCTAACTTTCATATTGTTATCGTATTCCGCTACAAAAAAATATAAGATCTCCGTTACTGAGCCCGGCGACATATAAGCTTCAAACACCTTTTTTACATCGGTTATTTTATAGCCGGTCTCTTCTTCAGTTTCCCTTTTTATGCAATCCTCAGGGTTGTCCTTATCTAATAGCCCGGCGCAACTTTCAATGAGATAGCCATTTTCATTGCCATTCAAATAGGTTGGCATTCGAAATTGGCGGGTTAATATCACCGACCTCTTAATTTTATTGTAAAGCAGAATAGTTGCGCCGTTACCTCTGTCATAAGCCTCGCGGGTTAAGTTCTCCCAAACGCCGTCTTTATTCAGGTATTGATATTTTACTTTTCTTAGCACATACCAATTGTCCGAAAGTATTTCAGTTTCAAGGTTCCTTACTCTGTCGTTTGCCATAAATCGTAGGGATAAAGCTATATTTAAAAAAGATTAATCGGTGTTTTTGAAAAAAGAGAACGATGAGTGGCCGTATTTCCTTTGTTCAACAAAAGCCGGATGATTGCTTAGATTTTGAAGAGACTGATGCTCCATTATAAGCAAACCGCCAGGGAGCAGGGTATTTTTATCGAAAATAATCTTCGGGATATCAGGTATCCGGTTAAGGTCATACGGCGGGTCTGCAAATACCACGTCAAACTTTTCTGTTTCCAACTGCAGATATTTGAAAATATCATCCTTATAAACTTTTATTTGATCCAATCCGTGTTGCCGGGCGCTGTCCTTCAGATAATGGACACAATGGACGCTGCGATCAACTGATACTACCTGTTCGGCGCCCCGTGAAGCGAATTCCATAGAAATATTACCTGTGCCGCTAAAAAGGTCGAGCACGCGGATGCCCTCAAAGTCGATTTGATTTTGCAATATATTGAACAGGGCTTCTTTTGCCAGATCGGTTGTAGGGCGTACAGGTAAATTTTTTGGCGGGTTGAGCCTTAATCCTCTTAAAGTGCCTCCGATGATCCGCATAATGATAAAGCGGCTAATGCCAGTAATTTATTTCCGTTAAATTGTTCGGGCAATTCTAATACTCCCAGATTGTTAAGTTCAATTTTGGGATAGAAATCAGCAAGGCGAAGCATGTTTTTATCGCCAGCGTCAATATCCCCGCTTAAAACGAGGGCAGTATACGCTGGATTTAATTGAAGTTCGTCGCAAACAAATGAAGTATAATAAGCCAGGTCATCTTCGTTTTCAAATTGAAACGTGTTATAGAAGCGGATACTGCCTGATAAAAAGTATAAAAATTCTACGGTGTTTTTATTAATATTCAGATATAAATTACTGTCTGGCGGGCTGCTTTTTTTAATAGCTTTTATCCAACCTTCGGCCGTATAATATGTGTTTTGAAGGTTAAACTTTTCAACTGCCGAAACCAGTGCCGAATCCGTTTTGTATACAATTACGTTTTGCAAATCAAGCGTCTGCGCAAAAACCTTTTCATCATCTTTAACATCCAGGAAACTGGCGAACTCCCCAACATGATCTTCGTCGAAAATACTCTTGGGCACAAGCGTTGAATTTGTGGCAGGTAACCCTATAATAACTTTTTTATAAGTTGCCGATAATAAGTCTATTAGTAGGTCTGGTTCGCTAAGTTCTTTGATGTCAATATGCTGACCTGAAGCCAATAAGCGGTTCTTGTAAACTACAGCGTAGTTAAATGTAGTCTTGCCTAATTGTAATAATAAAACGTAAGTGTAAGCCTGGTACAGGTTAAAACTACTGTCAGTATAGTTGTTGTGGTCGTTCATGCAGAAGCCAAAAGTAATTATTTTTTGTTATTCGCTGTGAAATAGTTAGTGGTTGCTTGAGTTGATTAGGTTGATTAAGTTGGAATAATTGCGTAAAATTACGAGAACAACAATTCGCCTGGTGTCAGATAACATTCAAAAAGCATTTCCGCATGAGCCTACTGCCCAGCAACTGGAGCTATTTGCAAAGCTTCACAGCTTTTTGAAAAGCGATGACGGCGATGAATGTTTTATATTAAAGGGCTATGCCGGGACGGGTAAAACAACTGTTTTGGGAGCGCTTGTAAAAGCTTTACGCGGTTATAATTTTAAATCTGTTTTATTGGCGCCGACAGGTCGGGCTGCCAAGGTGATCACTGCTTATTCTGGCCGCAAAGCTTTTACTATCCATAAAAAGATCTATCGCAAAAAAACCGCTTTTAATGTTGATGAAGGCTTTTTACTTGGCGATAACCTTGCCGATAACACGCTCTTTATTGTTGATGAAGCATCGATGATCTCTGACGAGATCGGGATGAATCATCGTGCATCTTTGCTTTATGATCTTATAAATTTCGTTTATAATACAAAAAACTGCAAGCTGATGCTGGTAGGTGATACGGCCCAACTGCCGCCGGTAGGCTCTGAAGATAGCCCTGCCCTGGACGAAGCTTTAATGAAAAAGAAGTTTGGGCTGGATATTTTTAGTTTTGAGCTTACTGATGTGCTGCGCCAGCAAAAAGATTCGGGCATTTTATTTAATGTAACCAGGGTGAGGGATATTATCCGCAGAAAAAAAGAAAAGATGCCCCAAATTGTAACTAAAGGATATCCTGACATGTTTAGAATGGGTGGTGATATGTTGGAAGAAGGGTTGAATTACGCCTACAGCAAATATGGTAATGACAATACGCTTGTAATTTGCCGGTCGAACAAGAATGCCAATGCCTATAATAAACAGATCAGGGCAAGGATTTTATATCGCGAAGAGGAACTGACGGGCGGCGACCAGGTGATGGTAGTAAAGAATAATTACTTCTGGCTGCAGGAGCAAGAGGAGGGAAGCACCGGCTTTATTGCCAACGGCGATATCGCCCGTATCAAAAAGGTGCGTCGGATTGAAGATATGTACGGCTTCAGGTTTGCTGATGTGCAACTGGAGTTTATTGACTATGCTGAAGATCCCGTACTGGATTGTAAGATAATGCTGGACACGCTTTATACAGAAGCCCCGGCTCTGCCGCCTGATGAGCAGAAAAGGTTTTACCTTGAAGTAATGAAGGATTACGATCATATCCCAAATAAACGTGCCAAATGGAACGAGCTTAAACTAAATCCGTACTATAACGCCCTGCAAATAAAATTTGCCTATGCCATCACATGCCACAAAGCCCAGGGCGGCCAATGGGATGCCGTTTTTGTTGACCAGGGTTACCTCACCGAAGATATGGTGAACACTGATTTCCTGCGATGGTTCTACACCGCCTGTACACGCGCGACAAGTGAATTGTACCTGGTGAATTTTAACAAGCAGTTTTTTGTGGCAGGGGAGGCGGAGTAGTTTTTTTGTCCATGGACAATGGTCGATAGCCCATAGAAAAGATATTAGCTATATCCGCTAAACTAAAGATTTAACTATTTCTACAACCTATTGCCGGTAAGCTTGTTATCAAAGTGATTAAGAAGCAAGTTATTAGTGAAATCAAGGTTATTCATTTATATATCCCTGGCTGTTGATATAGCTATTGCTGTAAGTAAATTTATAGCGGCAGCAATAACCGGCAGTTCGTCGATGATCTCTGAAGGTGTCCATTCGGTTATCGATGCCATAAGCCAATTATTGCTGATCTGGGGGATTAAAACCAGCAAAAGGCTTCCTGATTCGACTCGTCCGTTTGGTTATGGCAAGGAATTATATTTCTGGTCGTTTATTGTTTCGCTTGTCATTTTTATTTTGGGTGGCTGTATATCTTTTTATGAAGGGCTGATACGCCTTAATCGCCCGGTGTTTGAAGGCGACCCAAACTGGAACTATGCTATTTTGGGGATCGCCTTTTTATTTACCATAGTTTCTTTGGTGTCGGCATTAAAAGCGTTTAATAAACAGCGCAGGGATACGCCATTCTGGACCGCTGTAAAAGAAAGTAAAGACCCTTCAACTTTTATAGTATTGTTAGGCGACGTTGGCGATATACTGGGTTTAATGGTTGCTTTTTTTGGGGTTTACCTGGGCCGGTTACTTCATAATCCTTACTATGACGGCGTCGCGTCAATCGTTATCGGGGTGATAATGATAGCAATTTCAGGCATTCTTGTTCGCGAAAGCAAAAGCTTATTAATGGGTGAGACTACCAGCCGGAAAACCTTGCGAAAAATTGTATCGCTCACACAGGCCGATGAAGCTGTTTTAAAAGTAAAAAAGCATTTCAGCATGTACATGGCGCCCGAAGAGGTCTTATTGCAGTTGAACACAGTTTTTAAAGATAACCTCACCACTAAACAGATCACAGATGCTATTGAGCGCATTACAAAAACGATCCAGCACGAGTTTCCGAGAATCAAACAGATCTTTATTGAACCTGTGAAGTAGTGACTAGTTCATAGTTGATGGTTCATAGTTCATGGAAGAAGGTATGTTATATAAAACAAATCTTTGTGATTGGAGTAGTAGTTAGGCAAACCAATAAGATACAGCGTCAATGAACCTTTACGAACAGCACCCATACTGGCTAATGAAGAATGGAATAGTAGCATCTTATCCTTCTCTCGACAAAGATTTAAACGTTGATGTTGCTATTATGGGGGCGGGTATCAGCGCTGCGCTGACGGCCTGGCATTTGCGTAATTCGGGGTTAAGCGTTGCCGTTTTCGACAGGCGACATGTGGGCATGGGCAGCACAGCGGCGAGCACCGCTTTTCTGCAATATGAGATCGACACGCCATTAACTGAACTCCGTAACTTTGTTGGAGAAAAGAAGGCAGTTAGAAGTTATGGGTTGTGCCGTGAAGCCATTTATAAAATAGGCGATATCTGCAAAAGCTTAAAGCCGGCTTTTGATTTTCATTTAAGGCCAAGCCTGCAATATGCCAGTTTTAGTACTCACAGGTCAAAACTGCAGGAAGAATATGTCTTACGTAGGCGACATGGTTTTAAAGTGAATTGGCTGGAGAAAGAAGATATTAACGAAGCCTTTGGTTTTGAGGCCCCTGGTGCAATCTTTTCTGAAGACGGGGGGCAGGTAGATGCTTATTTGCTCACTCATACACTGTTGAAGGACTTTCAGGCAAAGGGGCATCATGTTTACAATAATACGCACATCAGACATATTGATCATACCGGACATGGTGTCACACTTTGCACTGATGATAAATTAAAAATCAAAGCAAAAAAGCTTGTAATTGCATGTGGTTATGAAAGCCTGCAATATGTTCCAAAAAAGATCGCTACTATCCAATCTACTTACGCGCTTGTTTCAGAGCCTTTGCCTGATAAATATTTCTGGCACCGGAATAGTTTGATTTGGGAGACTGCAACACCCTATATGTATTTCAGGGCGGTGAGCGAAAACAGGATCCTGGTAGGGGGTAGGGATGATTCTTTTCATCATCCGCATATTCCGCCATCCATCATCAGCAAAAAATCACTGCAATTGAAAAATGCGTTCCTTAAAAAAATGCCTCATATTCCGTTGAAACCGGACTTCGGCTGGGCCGGTGCATTTGCAACTACTAAAGACGGACTGCCGTATATTGGCGTGATTCCGGAAAGACCAAACACCTATTTCGCCCTGGGGTTTGGCGGTAATGGCATCACCTTCAGCGTAATAGCTGCGGAGATAATTCACGACATGATCATGGGTAAAAGAAATGGAAATGCTGGACTATTTGAATTTAACAGATAAAACATGTCTGTCATTCTGAACGCAGTGAAGAATCTTCTAAAAGCTATCAGTTGGCTATATGGCTGGCGTAGAAGATCCTCCGCTCACGCTCAGGATGACAATTTCGTTGTTTGTTTCAGAATTCACAGCGATCAAGTCGTATATCCCAAAAGCTTCATTACCTGTTTACTATTCTGCTCCTCTCCAAAAACCTCGAAATTGAAGGTCTCATCGCGGTTACGGCGGATAATAACATGTTTTGGTGAAGGCAGTAAACAGTGATGAATACCTCCATAACCGCTAAGTACTTCCTGGTAAGCCCCGGTATTAAAGAAGCCTACATATTGCACCTTACGGGTTTTAGGCATAAATACACTGTTCATGTGGGCTTCCTGGTTGTAGTAGTCCTGCCCGTCGCAGGTTATACCGCCTAGGTTTACACGTTCATATTCCGAATCCCAGTTGTTGATCGGCAACAAAATATATTTCTGGTTAAGCGCCCATACGTCAGGAAGGTTGGTGATGAACGATCCATCAAGCATCAGCCATTTTTCGCGGTCGTTTTGCTGTTTGCGGCCCAATACCTTATACAATATACCTGATGCCTCCGCCACGGTGTATTTGCCAAACTCAGTAATGATATCAGGTTCTTCCGTATCATTATCAGCACAGATCTCTTTTATACGGCTCACTATTTCGTTGATCATGTACTCATAATCAAAATCAAAAACCAGCGAGTCTTTAAAAGGCATTCCGCCGCCGATATCCAGTGTATCCAAAGCGGGGTTTATCTTTTTAAACTTGCAGTACAGGGTAACATACTTTTCAAGCTCGTTCCAGTAGTATGGTGTGTCTGAAATTCCCGAATTGATAAAGAAATGCAGCAGCTTAACCTGGAAATTAGGATTGCCTTCTATCTTATTATAATAAAAATCGATAACATCCTCCATTCGTATTCCTAAACGTGAAGTGTAGAATTGGGAGTTTGGCTGCTCCTCCGCGGCAATACGGATCCCAAGATTACAGGGCGTACTCATTTCTACTTCATCATCATAAAGGTTAAACTCTTCTTTGTTGTCCAGCACAGGGATAATGTTTTTAAACCCATCGTGCAGCATATCGATGATATACGTTTTGTATTGAAAAGTTTTAAACCCGTTGCAAATAACAGTTACGTCTTTGCTTACTGCGCCCTTTTTCTCAAGGATGTCGATCATCGGCATATCAAATGCTGATGACGTTTCGAGGTGGATTTCGTTCTTTAGCGCTTCTTCAACAACGTGCTTAAAGTGCGAACTCTTGGTGCAATAGCAATATTTGTAACTGCCGCGATAGTTATTTTTTATAATTGCTTGCTGAAATAATAGTTTAGCCTGTTGGATTTTTTTTGAAATCATAGGCACGTAAGTAAAACGCAGGGGAGTGCCATACGTTTCAATCATTTCCATTAAATTAAGGTCATGAAAATATAGTTCATCCTCAATGATCTCGAAGCCTTCCTGTGGAAAGCCTACACTTAGGTCAAGAAACTCTTCGTAACTCTGCATTCTTAAAAATTTTGCCAAATGTAATTTTAAAATGGAATAATTACTTTATTGCCAATGTAATTTTTATGGTTGAAACGTCAATTAGTTCATGGTTAGTAGTTCATGTTGACTATCATTTGACTATGAACTATGAACCATCAACTATGAACCGAGCGGTAAATGCACCTCGGCCATCATGCACCTGGCGCTGCCGCCTCCGTTATTTTCAATTGTATTTATATCCGCGAAAACTAATTTGCCAAACTTCCCAAGCGCGTCTCTCTGCGATTGATTTAAGGCGTTATAAGCGTTTTGCGACATCACAACTAATGTTTCGCCTGCTTTGTTCTTAACCTCCAGCATATTGCCTGCAAACTGGTTCATTTGCTCAAACGATATGCTGATGATCTCTTTATGTGTTAACTTAAGAATTGACGTCACGGCGTTTTTTTCTTCTGGCTCGGTAATAGTATCTAAACAAATCACGGCAAATTCACTTCCGATACACATTAACACGTTAGTATGGTATATGGCCTGGTGATATTCATCATAGGCATGAAAGCTTACTTCTTTATAACCGGTTTGCTCACAAAATATAGCCAGTACTTCGCGGTCTGTACGGGGCGAGATACAGGCGTAGGCTATTTTGTTCTCCCTGTCGAGCACCATACTGCCCGTCCCCTCCAGGAATTTATTCTCGTGCTCAAAACGACTCAGGTCAATAATATGCTTTACGGCAAACTGGTCTTCCAACTTTGTTATGATGTCCTCACGACGCTCAAGCCTGCGGTTCTCGGCCTGCATGGGATATAAAAAGATCTCACCATTTGCATGAAATGATACCCAGTTGTTGGGGAATATGGAATCAGGGGTATAGGGTTCAGGCGTATCTTCCACAACGGTAACTTCAACGCCATTCTCGCACAGAATTGCTACCATGCCGTCAAATTCCCGCAGGGCCTTTTCTTTTACACCTGATTTATCTGCATTCCTGTTTTGAAAAGCATTACTTGCTGCCGTTTCTTCATTAAACCCAAAGTTAACCGGGCGGATCATTAATATATGGGAGGTGCTTTGGTTATTTTTTTCGTTCATGGTTCATAGTTCATGGTTCATAGCCGAAGGCTTTTAGGTCACGGCCCTTTCTTGCTACCATGAACTATTAACCATCAACTATGAACTGATTAAATTACTGTATCCCGCAGAAGCGGCATGCTCATACAATGGAAACCTCCGCGTGCTCTTGAAAGCTCGGATGATGGCATTAGTATGAGCGTGTTTTTCATTTCCTGCGGATCAAGCTCATTGTTTTCAAATTTTTGCAGCAAATCCGCTACCTGTATCACGTCGAATCCCTGCTGCTTAAAGGCATCAACAGTTTTATCATTACGATCGTAGCCTAACACAACACCTTCTTTTAATGCTAACAGGTTACATGAGTCTGTCCACTGCTCGCGTGCATCGTAGGGAAATGTATCCCCGCCTGAATAGATGAACTTGGTCTTTTTCTTGCTGCCGAGATCATTTTCACTAATATCCGAAAGCAAATCTTCCAGGCATTTAAACGTTTTAGGTTTTTTGCCATTTTCAAATTGAACGATCTCTGTCCTGTCTTTACTTTTTTTATCTGCAAACCACGAGATCGGTTCCTGATTTTCGGCTGCACTTTCCTTTAGCGCCAATGAACGGAGCAGCACCCATACGTTTCGTTTCACCTGCGTAAAAACGGTATCGATATGCATATAATCCCGCTTATGCGGGATTTTTACAATGGTGACTTTTTTAACTACATCGTTTTCAAATAAAAGTTTTATTGCCTCATTAGCGCCGCTTATTGATGTACGTTCACTGCAGCCAATTACCAAATGCTGCGGGCTTACCATCATCACATCACCTCCTTCTAAAGTAGTTTTCTGGTCATTATCCTCGCCGGGGCGCAGAAAATGCTGAACAGTTTCAGGAATTTCGAGGATGTTATCCCGATATGCAGAGAATAATGGGTGATTAAAAAAGATATACCGCATTAACAGCGTTTCGCGCGCCCTGGCTTTTTTTGCAGGCTTGTTAAGCAACATGTAATTATTTACGGCTATGCCAATATCCCTTGAAAATATAAGGTTTGGGATAGGAGCGAAGATCATTTCATTCTTATTCAACGAACCCGAAATGATGATCTTGGCAAGTTCAACAGGCTCGGTATCTATCAGCTTTATTTGCAGGCGGTAATTGCAATTTTCTATAGCACAAACTGCGGCAATTAATTTTCTGCGGATATCAGCTTCCTGCAGAATGTCTTCCAAAAGGGTTTGGATCTCAATTACTTTGCCCGAAGCATGAAAGTTTTTATTGTCGGGTTTAAAAAAAGAACGCTTGTTTTCCGGGTCATCAATCTGATTTAGTTTGCCTTTGATTTTATCCGGGTCAAGAAAGTACATCAGTAGCTTAACGTAATAGTCATACTCGTTTTTGCGCATAGTATCCAGGTGCACAATGTCCTCAAACAACCAATCCTGGGCCTTTGAGGGTACAACTTTGCCAAGACCATTGTCAGGACTATGGATCAAAAGTGCGCGGAGCACACCAATTTCTGAAGTTACATCTATTTTAAAATCGTCGTTTTTAAGGGTCATAAATGATTTATAGCAGAAGCAAATCTAAGGATTTCGGATGTCGGATTTCGGATTTCGGAATTTAAATTTGGGACGACCAGGTGTAATTATCTATAAATCCTTTTTCATCAGCAGGTCCGTTTGCCGGTCATCGCCCAATAAAAATTCGTGACTGCTGAATACCTTAAAGCCGTTATGCTGATAAAAGCCTATGGCCTTTGCATTATGCTCCCATACGCCAAGCCACACGTAATAAAGTTGTTGGGTGCGGGCTATATCAATCGCAAATGTTAGGAGTTGTTTTCCAATATGCTTGCCGTGATGTTCACCTGAAACGTAAATGCGCTCAATCTCCAAAGCGTTTTTATCTTGAAATTCTGTTTGCGCGTCATTAAAGTTTATCTTAATATAACCAAGTATATCGTCCTTATCTACAGCAAAATAAAAAAATGAATCAGGATTATTTAATTGCGCCAGCATGTTTTGCTGTGTGAATGCTACTGAAGAATAAGCCTCCATATTGGCAGGTTCATTCAGATGCGCGAAGAACTCATAAAAGGTTTGTTTGCTGAAAGATAATAAAACATCAGCGTCGGCAATTTTAGCTTTTCGTATAGAGATCATTGTTAATTTGAAGATTTGAAAATGTGACAGTTTGAAAATATAAAAACTACCGGCGATTCTGTGCTTTAAAATTAATCTTCAAATTTTCAAATCACCAAATTTTCAAATTAAAATAATCCTCAAATCCTGAAATTAACACATTTTCAAATTAATAGAGGCGTAGCCTCGCCCAGTGATGTAACAACGGATTTTAATCCGTTGACAACAAGCAACAAATAATAAAAGAACCGTAGATTCGACCGATATTATCAGCTACGTACCGATACCAACTGCTCTGTATACATGGGTCGTGCCGACTGCACTTTGTTTTTGTTAGGGTTACCAGCAACGGGTTAAAACCCGTTGTTACAATATGAACGAGTCTACGGCTCTTTAAAGAAAATGGATCTATTGAAATAGCGCCTAAAACTCTCTAAAAACGAAAGTGGCTCATTTTCAAATCCTCAAATTAACACATTTTCAAATTAATCAAACTGCTCCTGCAAACGAATCAGCCTGTCGATCATCAGGTTCAGCTTTTCCTCTTCGTTTTTGAACATCCTTGGCTTTAAATAAAAGGTGATGAACAGGAACCATATAATGGTTGATCCATAGGTTATTATCTTAAAGTATGTAGGCGCATTTTCAAGTACTTCGATAAAGTATAACGCCAGACCGGTGCTTATCAGCAGCATAAAAACATAATAGAACCAGCCTATAACTTTGGTGCGGTTTTTTTGATAGTCTTTAAGTGTATCAAGATAGTCGCTTGGGTTTTGGGTAAGATCGTGTTTATTCAATATATGATAATGGCGTACTATCAGGGACAAGTATAACAGCATGGTAACCAGTATTATAAGTATGCCTATTGTAGTTGCTGTTGAGCGGAAGGCAAAAAAGAACGTGATAATAAATGCTCCCAGGATCAGCACGATCATGGCTACAATACCCCAGTATAATTTATTGGTTATACCCCGGATCCCTTTTTTTACCTGCTTCAGCACATCATCCACCGAAAGCTTGTCGGCTGATGGCTGTCCCTGCCACACCGACATTAAGTGCTCAAATTCTTTCATAGTGGTTATATAATTCTGTTAGTTTCTGCTTTATACGATGGATCTTCACCCGCAAGTTTCCTTCTGATATCCCCGAAACATCCGCAATTTCCGGGTATGGCACCTCATCAAGCACCATGGTAATAATAATTCTTTCCGACTCTTCCAACTTCGATATACATTTATACAGTAATGCTACCTGTTCATTTTTTTCAGACAGCTCTTCTTTTTTATTTTCAGCTATAAAAGGTGTCAATTCATCTTTTGCCTGCCGTTTCTCTGAACGGAGATAGGTAAGGCAGGTATTCACAGCAATGCGGTAGATCCAGGTAGAGATCATAGCCTGGTTCCTGAATTTTTCAAGATTTTGCCAAACTTTCAGGAATGTCTCCTGCAAAAGGTCACTCGCAGCATCGTCGTCACCGGTATAACCATAACACAGGTGGTAGATCTTTTTTGAATTGGCTTCGTAAATTTTCTTAAAAGCTGCTTCTTTATCTGCCACTATCAGTTAATTTTTATTGGTTAGACATTAATATGCTCCCGATGTTACAACATTTTCCTATTAGAGCCAAGAGTCAAGAATCAAGAGCCAGGAAAAAATGTAAATCAAGGTTGTTCAAGCGATTTCCTATCTTGACTCTTGGTTCTTGGCTCTAATTCTACTACTTGTATAGCCAGGGCAATTTATTTTCTGCGGCCGAATGTAAGGAATTATAGTCTTGGGTGTAATCAAATTGAAGGTCTTCGTGCAATTTTTTGATCAGGTTCCTGATTTTCTCCAGCTGCCTGGTGAGTATCAGGCGGATCGGTTTATAGGAAGTACGTCTTTCAGTATATTGAAGAAAAGCGTAGCAAAAGCTCATAAGTAACTCAATTTCAGCTGTTTTTGAGCCTATGAATTTAGTGTACTTGCCTATCAGCCTTAAAATCTTGCGCATGTATTTCGCTGCCAGGTAGCTTTCGGATGGTAGTTGACTAAACATAAAGCCAATTTCCGACTTTATGTTTTCAATAAATGCCTGTTCGTTATTTGCCTCAAATAGCAGATAAGCCAATAGCTCCTTGTTTTCTTTCTTATAGCGGGCCAAGCGCAGGCATAATTCGGCCAGCTGTTCCTGCGGCAAATGCTGGATCTCCTTTTTTATATCCTGTAAGCCATAGGTAGTAATGCTCATGTGATATCAATAGAGATGCAAATTACGAAATTTTAGATAGTCAACTTTACTTATACGTTAAAAGGCAGGTTTAGGTTTACGTGAAAGTTCTCTTACGCGGATGTCATGCTGAACTTGTTTCAGCACCCCACAGGCCATTCACGTATGCAAAGTCTTCGACTCGCTTGTAGCAGACATGCCGCTTGCTCACCTGTCTGTGGGATCCTGAGACAAGCTCAGGATGACGGGACGGTTATTACATGCCGACACTTTTGGACGGGCGACCGGAAATTCTTAGTTTTGAAATAATGAATGAATTGGTCAGGGGGCGTTTGGAGGCCTCGCGGAAGGAACTGCTGGATTTAGGCCTGCGCAACCCGCTATTAAATTACCGTACGCCGAAGGCGCGCGGATTGCATATCGTTAAGGAACAGTCAACAAACGTATATGATATACTGGTTCGCCAACAAAAGGCGATGACCTTTGCGGCGCTTGGCGCAAAGGAAGATGTTTTTGATACCAAACTGCAGACCGAGGAAGAAGAGGTTAAGCTGCAGACGAAGCTCTTAAATACTTACTATTTTGCCCGGACAAGCATTGAAGAGCAGGGTGTCAATATTTTATACCTGGCACTGGGTATGCTACGCTGGAACGACGGGGAAGATGATCGCCTCGGACCGGTCTTGCTTATTCCTGTTACCCTGGAAAGATCCAGCGCGCAGGAACGGTTCAGGCTAAGATATACTGGTGCTGAAATTGGAGCCAACCTTTCATTACAGGCCAAACTGCGTACTGATTTCAACATCACCATCCCCGATGTACCTGAAGCCGAAGAGTTTGATGTGCCAACTTACTTCAAAAAAGTAAATGAACATATTTTAAAAGAATGGTCGCTTGATGAGGATGCCATTGAACTTGGCTTTTTCTCATTTGGTAAATTCCTGATCTATAATGATCTCGATACCACAAAATGGCCTGGCCTGGCTAATGAGAATATCGTCTCGCTTTTCGAAACAGGTTTCCAGGAAGATATTAAAGAAGAGGATAATGACGACCGCGACCTGGATGAAGAGACAAATGCAAATGAACTATACCGCGTGGTGGATGCTGATAGTTCGCAGTTGCTGGCCATGCTGGCGGTTAATGAAGGCGGCAACATCGTAATACAAGGTCCGCCGGGAACCGGCAAATCACAAACTATTACCAATATCATTGCCAATGCCGTAGGGCAGGGGAAAAAGGTACTTTTTGTGGCGGAAAAGATGGCCGCGCTCGATGTGGTAAAGCGCAGGCTGGATAATATCCAGTTGGGTGAAGCCTGTCTTGAACTGCATAGCCACAAAGCCAATAAGCGCGAACTGCACGCCGACCTTAAACGCACCCTTGAGCTTGGCAAACCGGCCACCGTGCAGCTTGAGCAGGAGGTGGAACTGTTATCCGCCTATCGTAACGAACTCAATGCTTATTGCGACGCTGCTAACCAGCCCATTGCCGGCAGCGGTTTGAGCGTTGAACAGGTTATAGGCTATCTGCTGCAATTGGGATCGGGTACAAAGCGAATTATTATTGAGGGGATAGAAAACTGGGACGCCACAAGGTTCCGGCTGGCAGAAGAATTTGCCGACCGTATACAAGCGAGGCTGAAAGTTACCGGCACCCCGGCTGAATTGGCTTTTTGGGGCAGCGGGTTAATGATGCTGCATCCGCATGAAAAAGAGCCGTTACTGGCGCAGCTTAAAGCCGCCGGTAGTGCACAACAAGAGCTGGATGCGCTATGGGAAAGCATAAAGGCTGAAACCGGACTGCAAACAAAGGAACAATTGACTATCGCTGCAAAAGCACCAAACTTAAGCGGTTTAAACGTAAAGGATGACAACTGGGCTTTAAAGGCCAATGATATAAAGGAGCTGATCCAAAGCGGCAAGCACCTGGATGAGTTGAAAAGACAATACAGGGATACTTTCATCACCGAGGCATGGTCTCAGGATATATTGGAAATAAGGAAGAATATTGTTGCCAGCGGCAATAGTTTCTTTAACTTTTTGTCGGGGCCGTACAGACAGGCTAAAAAGGATCTTGCTGCATTGTTGCGGGTTCCGATGCCTGGCACTGCTGAGGGCCAGTTGCAACTGGTAGATGTGATCTCGGAAGTGAGGGGACTGGAAGCGCAACTCGCGAAAGCTGGCTCCTTTAGTTCTTCACTTTTTAGCGAGGTGCGGGATTGGGAAAGGTTGGATAAAGCTGCTGACTATTTAGCGGGTTTAACCGACCGCAGTATAATTGACTATCTGGCTAAATCTTTTTCTGGGGGTATGACCGGCGCCGCAGAACTACTACATAATTTAGAGATAAAGGAAAATAATTATAATGAGGCCAAAGCTATGGCATTAAAGGCCTTGGTGATAGATACTGACCCTCGATGGCAGCTATGGATCGATCGGTTTGAGCAGTTGCAGAAGGTGATAGATTGGAACCAATTGTCAGCACAGGCAAATGATGCGGGTATGGGATTTTTGATCCGTGCTGCGGCAGACTGGCCGGAAGGAGCGGAGCAGTTGAAACCGGCATTGCAAAAAGCCTGGTATGAACATCTTTCGGCAATAGCGTTTAAACTTAGGCCTGAACTCAGCCGTTTTGAACGGGCGAGCCACGAGGAGATCATCGAAAAATTCAAACGGCTTGATCAGCTAAATCTTTACTATAACCGTGCCCGTGTGGCGCTGAAGCATTGGGAAAATGTACCACGGC
>Ga0206898_10201_pt1 | contig 17235 bp, 11 predicted proteins | sample Alteio_BWOrgHeat_50_FD_153237 | JGI IMG/M metagenome (GOLD analysis project Ga0206898, IMG submission 153237) | Enriched cells from forest soil in Barre Woods Harvard Forest LTER site, Petersham, Massachusetts, United States -... | ecosystem: Environmental > Terrestrial > Soil > Temperate forest >...
CGCAACCACCATTTGGGAGCGCCTGAATGGTTATACAGTTGAAAATGGTTTCGGCGGTAATAACAGCATGAACTCGTTCGACCACTATTCTTTTGGCGCAGTTGGTCAATGGATGATGGCTTACTCATTGGGGATCCAGCGTGACCAGCCTGGGTTTAAAAAGTTCATCCTGCAGCCGGAACCTGACCCAACCGGGCAAATGACCTGGGCAAAAGGTTACTACGACTCACCCTACGGCCGTATAAACAGCAGTTGGAAAGCTGATAACGGCGTGTTAACGTATGCTGCAACTATACCGGCAAATACAAGCGCAACGCTGTACCTGCCAGCATCGGCTGCCAACACTGTGATGGAAAATGGGAAACCGGTAACCAAAGGCAACGGGGCTACCTTTGTTAAATTCGAGAATGGAAAGGCGGTTTATCAGCTTCAGTCTGGAAGCTATACTTTTAGTTCGAAATTATAGATAGGAACCATATCCAAAGGATAAGTGGCAGTTGGTAGTAGCAATGGCAGTTAATTTGAAAGGGCCACTGCTACTGCCACTATAAAATGCCACTAAAAAATCAATCCAACTTCACAACGTAAGTCTTAGCAAGATAATCATGAAGCGCCTGGCGGTGTTCGCTCCAAAAAATGTTCAAAAAGCCAATGTAAAATATCGCCACTGAAAATGCTTTACCTATGCTCCGTACAAGTGCGTTTAAATAACTAAGGCTTACGCCGTCAATATCAACAACAACCAGCCTACATATTTTTTTGCCAACGCTCCCTTTCATAGGAGAGGCCTCGCACACTGAATTATAAATAATTAACGGAAGACTGGAAATGAGTTGAAGTTCCAATAACTGCGTGACCGACAATTTTAATACATCTTCAACGGATTGCACTTTAAATGTTATCCCACGTGCCGCTAAAATTGAAAATATAAATCCAGATATAAAGTACAATATAACCAGGTCAATTGCATAGGCCCCAAAGCGCCAACCAAAAGAAGCAAGGTTGTCGCCTGTTGGAAAATATATACCATGCGCCTCAAAATATGGATAAAATTCAGGCAGGTCGCAAGCATCCTGCCACTCATCCGTCAAAGTTGACAAAATGCGCGTATGGATCTCGAGCCCGATATCAGTTAGCTCGTCAAATGAAAATGGGCCGGTTTGTTCACCGTCCTCTAAAATATAATAGTCGCAGCTCATTTAGGTTTGTAAAAACAGATGAAAGATATAAAATTAGGCTGACACTACGGCAGGTATCCAAATTGTTACAAAGGGCGTTTGGTGGTGATTGATTGATCGGGGTGTCCCGATAGCTATAAGGATGTTGATTAGGTTACTGAGGGCAAATAGTCGATTGACCAATAAACTATTCACATAATGAACTTAATCAACCAATTACAACATAATCAAGGTAAATTTATAATTTAGTTAAAACTTTTAAAGATGGCAGAAGATACAGTCCCAGCAGATAACAATAAACACAACCCTTCAAAACTACTATCTGAACAAAAGCCACAAGTTTATGTTTTGCGCGATTGGAAAGAATATGCCGGCGAGTCCTTTCTCATCATCTTCAGTGTTTTGCTTGCTCTTGTGCTTACTGAATTTATCAATAGCCTGCACGAAAAAAATGAAACCAAAGAACTGCTGAACAATGTGCGCAATGAACTGATCACTAACAAGCGTTTCGAGGAAGAGCAATATGCCTATCACCAAAAGGTGTTAAGGTCAATAGACTCAGCTCTTGAAAATCCTGAAATGCAGAAGAAGATAGTTTCGACTGGTGAATTTCATTTGCAATATATAGCCCCTGAAGGGGTTTTATACCGCTACCTGGATGATGTTGCCTGGGAAGTAGCTAAAAGCCACAATATTTCCTCAAGGGTGAGCCTTAAAACGATATCTATGCTCACATACATTTACCAGGACCAAGCCCGGATCATGAAATCAGAAGATGAAGTAGCTAAGGTTTTTCTGAGCAGCGAGTCCAGGAAACCGGAAAACGTTCGCGTAACGCTGATCCTTATCCGCGACAACTACAAAGGTTGGGCAGTTGACCGTGCACCCGGTTTGTTAAAGCAATATGATAAGGCGATAAAGATCTTGGGTGATGAAGAATAAACTAACGCTACACCAAGGCAGCCGCGAGTTTAGCGCAGCGTAACTCGTGGTATAGCATTTTGAAAGCTTCCAGCTTTCAACACATTTTGTCACACGCTCCCGCGAGTTTAGCGCAACGTAACTCGTGGTATAGCATTTTGAAAGCTTCCAGCTTTCAACACATTTTATTAACTTTAATCTTATAAATTAAATTGAAAATTCCATAATCAAAGTTTTCAGCGATTTTACTAACCTTAACCTTATGAGCCGCAATTATAAATTCCACAACCAGGAACGCCTTTACTTTGTCACCTTTACCGTAGTAAGATGGATAGATGTATTCACAAGAAGAGAGTACAAAGATATATTGGTTGATAGCCTTAAATTTTGTATTGAAAACAAAGGTTTGGAATTATATGCCTGGGTCATCATGAGTAATCATGTACACCTGATAATAGGAACTAAAAGCAAACCCATTGGAGGTATTTTAAGAGACATTAAAAGACATACCTCAAAAACAATAACCAAAGCTATCAATGAAAATATGCAGGAAAGCAGGCGTGATTGGATGTTATGGTTTTTTGAGCGGGAGGGTACTCAAAATCCTAATAATGAGACGTATCAATTCTGGCAGCAGGATGAAAGTCACCCAATTGAATTATGGAGCAGCGAGGTAATGGATCAAAAATTAGCCTACATCCATAATAATCCTGTGGTTGCAGGCTGGGTTGATGAGCCAGAACATTATCTTTATAGTAGTGCGAGGGATTATGCGGGCGGGAAGGGGTTGATTGATATTATTTTGTTTGTTTAATATTGGGTAAGCTGGAAGCTTACCACATGCCGCACCACGAGTTACGCTGCGCTAAACTCGCGGGAGCGATGTTTGATAAAAACAAAAAAGGCATGATCCGAAAACCATGCCCTCTTTATATCTTAATTCTTGACTTTTGGTTCTTGAATCTTAGTACCTGTAATATTCCGGTTTAAACGGCCCTTCAACAGTTACGCCGATATATTCAGCCTGGTCCTGGTCTAAAACTTCAAGTTCAACACCGATTTTTTCGAGGTGCAAACGGGCAACTTTTTCGTCGAGGTGTTTTGGCAGGGTATAAACCTGGTTTTCATATTTATCACTATGGTTCCAAAGCTCTAATTGGGCTAAAGTTTGGTTGGTGAACGAGTTGCTCATCACAAAGCTTGGGTGACCAGTTGCACAACCTAAGTTTACCAAACGGCCTTCGGCTAAAATGATCAGGTCTTTGCCGTCAACAGTGTATTTATCAACCTGTGGTTTAATTTCAATTTTGGTATCGCCATAAGCTCCGTTTAACCACGCCATGTCAATCTCGTTATCAAAGTGACCGATGTTACAAACAATGGCTTTGTCTTTCAATGCACGGAAATGACTTTCGCGAACTATGTTTTTGTTGCCTGTTGCAGTAACTACGATATCAGCTTCAGCAATAGCGGTTGAAAGCTTTTTCACCTCAAAGCCTTCCATTGCAGCCTGTAAGGCACAGATCGGATCAATTTCAGTTACGATTACGCGGACACCGGCATTGCGCAGTGAATCGGCAGAGCCTTTACCTACGTCACCATAACCACAAACAACAGCCACTTTACCGGCCATCATTACGTCAGTAGCACGACGGATCGCGTCAACAAGTGACTCGCGGCAGCCGTATTTATTATCAAATTTTGATTTGGTAACCGAATCGTTTACGTTGATGGCAGGCATAGGCAATGTCCCGGCTTTCATACGCTCGTACAAACGGTGTACACCTGTGGTGGTCTCTTCTGATAAACCTTTGATACCGGCAATAAGTTCAGGGTATTTATCCAATACCATATTGGTAAGGTCGCCGCCGTCGTCAAGGATCATATTCAATGGCTTGCGGTCTTCACCGAAAAACAGGGTTTGTTCTATACACCAGTCAAATTCTTCGGCGTTCATGCCTTTCCATGCATAAACTGAAGTGCCTGCAGCGGCTATGGCAGCAGCAGCATGATCTTGTGTTGAAAAGATATTGCATGACGACCAGGTAACTTCTGCGCCAAGCTCAATCAATGTTTCAATTAATACAGCGGTTTGGATGGTCATGTGCAGGCAACCTGCAATGCGTGCCCCCTTTAATGCTTTTGAAGGGCCATACTCTTTACGTAAAGCCATTAAGCCAGGCATTTCTGCTTCCGCTAATTCTATTTCCTTGCGGCCCCACGGAGCCAATGAAAAGTCTTTTACTTTGTATTTAACATACGAGGTCTCTACTGATGACATAGGATTTCAATTTTTTCACAAAAGTAGGTTATAAATGTGTGAATATGAAATTTAGTTGATTATGAGAGTGGTTGATTAAGTTGCACGCGGGATGATTATTATAACAAACTTATTAGCTATAACCAGTCTAACCAAATCAACCTAATAAACCAAATCAACTTAATCAACCTACACCTCAATCATCTTCGGCTGTGCCTTACTTAGTTTGTGTGTTTGGCTTTGGGCGAGTTTACTGTTTTGGGTCATGGAAAGGTTTCCATTATAAACGGCGCCGTTTTCCACTTGCAGGGTTTGGGTCCTTATTTCGCCTGTGATCTTACCTGTTGACTTTATTTCAAGGGAATTTACCTGGAGGTTACCTGTTACGCTTCCGTAAACAACCATTTCTTTAGTGATAACATTGCCCAGTATCGATCCCTTTTCGCCGATTATTAAACCTTCATCAACCATTACATCGCCGGTGATCTGGCCATCTATACGTGCGTAGGCGGGGGCTTTCAGGTTTCCGTCAAGAATGCAGCCCTCACTTATCAGGGTTGATATAGACTGCATATCTAAATCTACTTTGTCTTTTTTTGAAAAAAATGCCATGTATGATCGGGTGTGTTAACTATTTAGCGTAAGAAATTTAACAGGATTTACTGCCTTGCCATTTTTACGGACTTCATAATGCAAGTGTGTACCGGTTGAATGCCCTGTTGAACCAACCTCGCCGATTTTTTGACCAACGGTAACTTCCTGGCCAACCTTTACTGTTATACGTGACAGGTGCCCATACAAAGTTTCAAAATTGTTACTATGGGCAATACGCACACAATTACCATATCCGCCGTACCAGCCGGCGAACACTACCTTGCCGTTAGCGGTACACTTGGCCTCGTCGCCCCTATTCCCTTTAAAGTCAATTCCCGGGTGAAACTCAGCATTTGCAGAGTCGAACGGATCGCTCCTGTATCCAAAAAACGAGGTTAACGAACTTACTTTCGGATACCCCATCGGCGTGAATGCCACGGTATGTACCAGGCGGTTTAAATACTCATCGTACAAAGAATATGTTTCTTCATCGGTAAGCTTAGCCGCTTCGGCATTACCATTGCCACCAACGGCCTTGGTCGAAAAGCCTTTTAAGCCACGTTTCTTTAAATAGTCGTTTATTTTTTGAAGCTTACCTTCAATATCCTGTACGTAAGCTTGCGCGGTATTCTTTTTACCTACGGCGGTATCAACTACCGGAATACTGCTTTTGAGTTTTGTGATCTGCGATAGCAATTGCTTTTTTTCCTCTTCGGCTTTGTTATTTTGCGATCTGAGGTAGACAACGGATCCGGCAAGCAATACAATAACAACCAGGATACCTGAGGCATAATGCTTTAACCTGCCAAGGTGCTTGGTTTTTACTTGTATAGTTTTGGTACCCTGATTGCCTTTGTTTACTATGATAACTGTGCTGATGTCAGTTTGTTTCAGGTTCATTTCAGGTTTAAAATAATTAGGATTTGCAAGATAATCAATAGGTGTTAAAAATCAATAGTTAATTAAAAAAAAGACCGAAAGTCGGGAAAGTCCGAAAGAAAGGAGATATAAAGGTTGAAGGCCACTTTATTACTAGGCGCACCTAATAACCTGCCCTTTGACCCCATTCTCGCGCGTCATTTTTGAACATCCACTTTCCGGCTTCCCGACTTTCGGACTTTTCCGATCCCTTTCTTCTTCGTCAGCACAATGTTATTATTGGGATTTTTAAACGTAAACTACTAATGATTTGTTACTTTTGAATTAATTTTAGAAAAATAAAAAAATGTATCCAGAATATTTAGTGGCCCCGATGCGGGAAGACCTGACCAGAGTAGGTTTTGAAGAATTAAAAGATGCCGAGGCTGTAACAAAAGCTATTGAAAGCGAAGGAACAGTATTTGTAATGGTGAATTCAGTTTGCGGATGCGCTGCAGCAAATGCACGCCCTGCGGCCAGGATCGCTGCACAAAACGAAAAACATCCCAATAAATTGGTGACAGTTTTTGCAGGAATGGAAACCGAGGCGGTTAACAAGGCTCGTGCCTACATGCTTCCTTACCCTCCTTCTTCACCGGCAATGGCGCTATTTAAAGATGGTAAACTTGTACACATTATAGAGCGCCATCAAATTGAAGGGCGTCCAGCACAAATGATAGCTGATAACCTGATCGGCGCGTTTGAGCAATACTGCTAAAATTTGAGGTGAAAGCTGAAAGGAAAAAGCTGAAAGGGTTAATCTTTTCAGCTTTTTCTTTTGTGGCTCTTTTAGCTTTCTGCTTTCGCCTTTCAGCTTTTACCCTCAATTCCGGTTGTACTGCAACTCCAGCGGGATAGGCACGGCATGCGGCTGTTTGCTGCCGGGCAGCACATAAATTAACTGAAGATTTCGGTCGCCTTCTTTTTGGAAGTATTCCACGCGGACAGGATAAAATCCTTTTGCTAACGGCAGTTCATAGCTTTGTGTTTTTCCGCTGCCATGCAAACCGTCATAATCTATCAATAGCTGGTTCCCCAGATAAAGTTTTGAACCATCATCCGAGTCAAGGCCGAATATGTAATAACCATCGTCTTTTATCTCTATCTCACCTTCAATAAGCAACGCAAAATTATTTTGGCGCGGTAGTTTATCAATACCGAAGTCCTTATCCATGATGCCCGTCTTGACCGGTGTCAATTTTTTAAAGTCAGGCAGTTTATCAAATGAACCTTCATAATATGAATAGTTAAGGCCGCCGGGTTTATATCTCCCCGGCTTTGATTTTGGTGGCAATACATCGCCAAGTTTAAACTCGCCCGTTACTGTTTTATCATATTTGCTCCGGGTGCTAAATGATTTTACAGTTAATTTAGCAGGGCCAGTTATACTAACCTCATCCGCCCATTTTGGCGATGCCATAGTTGGTTCGGTTCCGTCGGTAGTGTACCTTACTTTTGAATAATCAGTAATCACCCATACAAGTGATGGTTTGTCTTTTAACAAGATGCCGTTCATTGGGTGAAAAATAACAGATGAAGTATTATAACCTGCATAAGTAAATTTCAAACCGTCGTACATGCTTTTAAGCCTCACCGAACCATGGGTTTCGTTGGGATAGGGTTGCGCCTTCCAGCTAAGGCCTTCAGGTGCATACTTTTTAAGGACTGAATCCATTTGTACGATTCCCATTCCCCGGTATTCCGCGCCCTCTCGGCCGCTGATGTAAAGTGTTTTGCCAGAATTGGCCAGGGCTGGCAGTTTATCGGCAGCCTCTTTATTCATATAATTGTGGTTATACCAAAAGCTGGGGTCTGCAGCTATATACGATTTAAAAGCTTGCGGCTGATTTAATAAGGCATACATTACAAAAAGCCCACCAAGGGAGTGGCCAAAAATGGTGTTGTCACCATCGGAGGGATAATTTTTATTGATATAAGGGATCAGCTCGTCTTTCAGGAAACCAAGAAACTGTTCGCCTCCCCCTGACGTTTTATTCTGGTCGATATGCACCGGGGTAAGGTCTTTATTGCGATCGATGTTTAAAACTCCAACTATTATCGTTTCGGGCATATAACCCTCGCCTATTAGAAAACGGCTCATATCCCTGGCAAGTCCGGTGTTACCGTCGCCGTCAAGCACATAAAGCACATCATACTTTTCTGTCGATCCCGGTTTGTATTTTTCGGGCAAGACTACTTGTATGATTCTTTTCTGGCCTAATATGGTGGAGTTGATGGAATCACGTTTGCCCGGAAGGTCTTGAGCCCTTGCAATATCGAATAAACAAAAAAGAATAACTACAGACAGTATTAAAGGAAAAATGTATTTTCTTTTCATTGCCAGATAAGACTATTGTTTAACAATTGATTACATATGCGGGAAAACTTACGAAGTTTCCAAAACTTCGTAAGTTTAACGATTTTTTAGGAGGTTGAACTAATAGCAATTAGAATTTTTATAACTGCAAACTGCTACTGCCGACTGCACCTCATTCACCCCTCAAGCTTTCTTCGAAAGCCATAGCTCATTCTGAGCGAAGGCTTTTCACCGGGTTCATCAGCGCCGCCTTTATCGCCTGGAAACTCACAGTGATCAATGTAATGGAAATTGCTGACAGGCCTGCCAGGATAAAAATCCACACGCCAATATTAATCCGATAAGCAAAACCCCGCAGCCATAGATTTGTAAAATACCAGGCTATTGGGGATGCTATGACAAGTGCAATAACTACGAGCACAACGAAATCCATGCTCAACATGGCCGCTATATTTACCGCACTGGCCCCCAAAATCTTGCGGATGCTGATCTCTTTTGCCCGTTTTTCGGCGGTGAAAAGAGCCAACCCGAAAAGGCCGATGCTGGAAATAAAGATGGTTATAGCTGTCGCCGCGTTGATCAATGTTGCTGCCTGCTGATCTTTTTCATATAGCATAGCCAATGATTCATCATAAAACTGATAGTCAAACGTACCGGCGGGATACACCTGCTTCCATGCTTTTTCTATCTGCGACAGCGTAGATTTAATCGTACTTGATTGTTGACCGTGTGTTGCCAATTTTATAGCGAGTGTTCCTTCCCTGTCAGGCCTGTTGACAATGCATAGCGGGCCGATAGCGTCGTGAAACGAGCTTGTATGAAAATCAGCAACTACGCCAACGACCGGGTAGGGCTTATTGTTCCAGTACAACATTTTGCCCAACGCGTCTGCCGGATCTTTACAGTTCATAACCTTTGCAAGGGTTTCGTTAATGACGAATTCTTTCGCGCTATCAGAATGCAAAATGTTCCTGCCGGCCAGTAGTTTCATTTGGTACAGCGGGATGATATCTTCGTTACCCGCCATTTGTGCAACGCCGGTTTCTTTTACATCAGTGCTTTTAAATTTTATTTTCATGCCCCTGCCGTTTTTAGCCATTGGGGGCATCCACTCAAGTGCGACTTTATTTACACCCGGCAATTGTTTGATCTTTTCGGCAACTACTTTAATTTTTGCAAGACTATCGCCCCACGGTGTTCCCACTGTGACGATGGCGTCGGATTTAAAGCCCAGGTCTTTGCTGCGTGTAAATTTCAATTGATTGTTAATGACAATGGTGCCGATAATAAATATAAGCGATACAGTAAACTGGAAGATGATCAACCCCTTTCGCAGCAGCCATTTTTCTCCTCCGCGCTGTGCGCCGTCACCTTTGAGGCTTATAGCAGGCAAATAACCGGATAAGACTTTTGCCGGATAAAGTCCCGAAAACAATGCGGTTATTGTTGTAATGATCAATAAGAAAATACAGGTTGAAGGACTGAAAATATTAAATGTTAACCCAGGCGGAATAAAAGACCGGAAAGCCGTAAGAACAGGATTTACAAAAGCCACCGCCAGAAGCACCGCAAAGAAAGTAAGCAAAAAAGTCTCCGTTAAAAACTGGAAAACCAGGTTGCCGCGACTGCTGCCTAATACTTTCCTGACGCCAACTTCTTTTGCGCGCCGGATAGACTGAGCAGTTGACAGATTTATGAAGTTGATAGCAGCAAGGACGAGAATAAACGCAGCGATTGCTGTCAAACTATACAGTGTTGGTTTATGGGCTGTCCTGATGCTGTTTTCGATAACATCGGCATTAAAATGAATGTCAGACAAGGGCTCGAGCCAGGGGCTTAGTTTTAAATTTGCATCGGCGTGCCTTTTAACAAGACCGGCAAGCCTTGCTTCAATTTGTGAAGGAACTGTGCCGGCGGACATCTTTACAAATGCCCAGGTAGTCATATCCCCCTGGTTCCATAGCCCGGCAGAAAAGTTTTTTTTCAGGAAGCTGCTTTTTACGGTACTGAAGGAGATAAAATCTGTAAACGTGAGATCGGTGTTTTTATTCCAATCTTTTATGATACCTGATACCTTAACCCGGAGGGAATCATCATAGACCACTTCTTTTCCAATGATATCATCGGGAGGATCAGCACCGAAATATTGATGTGCTTTGCTTTCGGTAAGAACTACCGAAAAAGGGGCATTTAAAGCACTGGTTGGATTTCCCGCAAGCCAGTTATATTTAAAAATGTTAAAGTATTGCGGCTCGGCGATAGCGGCGCCCGCGCCATCAAAATGCTTTGCCGGGCTATTGCCATTCGAAATACTTACTTTCACGTTGTACGGGCTTACCGCGGCTATTGCATCCAGGCCGGGCAATTCTGAACGGACAGTTTGGGAGAGCGATAAAGGAAGCTTGGCGAAGTGTAGTTTTTCGCCCGTGGTTTCCGTGACGTCGCCCATAAGGCGGTAGATCCTTTCCTTGCCGGGATGAAAAGTATCAAAACTAAATTCGTAACTAACGATAACGTAAATAGCGATACAGGCGCATAACCCGATTGCCAGGCCAAGTACATTAATAGCGGTATACATCCTGTTGCGGACAATATTACGCCAGGCGATTTTCAGATAGTTTTTTATCATGGGTTTTGGTCATTGGTTCACTTGTTCAGCCCCCTCTAAATCTCCCCCGGTAGGGGAGACTTTTAACTTTGCATTTTTTTTAAAGTCCTCCCTACCGGGGAGGATTTAGGTGGGGCCTACTCACTTTTAAGGCTCTTCACCGGGTTCATCATTGCCGCTTTTATACTTTGATAACTTACAGTTAATAGTGTAATTATCAATGCTCCTGCTGCCGTCACCGCAAATATCCACCAGGAAATTTCCGTACGATAGCTGTATTGCTGCAGCCAGGTGTGCATAAAGTAATACGCCACCGGCGTGGCAATAAGTAAGGAAATAATTACCAGCAACACAAAATCCCTTGACATCAGACGCCACAAACCGAAAACACCCGCGCCAAGCACTTTTCTAATGCCAATCTCCTTTACGCGCTGTTCTGCCGTGAATGATGCCAGGCCAAACAGTCCAAGGCAGGATATAAAAACGGCAAGACTGCCGAATACCGCTGCGAGCTTGCCTATATGTTCTTCAGCTGCAAACTTTGAAGCATATTCCTGGTCGGCAAATTTATATTCAAACGGGGCCGAAGGGATTATTTTTTTGAAAACGGCTTCTATTTTAGGCAAAGCCTGGCCCGCACTAACATGCGGGTTTATCTTTATGTTGATCTGGTTGGTGCCAACATGACCTTTGACCATAAAAACAGTAGGAGTCATCGGCGCGTATGGCGATTCCATTATCATGTCCTTAACAACCCCTAAGATCTTATAGTATTTTACAGGCTGATCCTGGAATTTCCAGCTCACATCTTCACCAACGGGGTCTTTTAGTCCCATATACCGGGCGGCCGATTCATTGATAACCATGCCTGATGAATCGGCAATAATGGCGTCTGAAAAATCGCGGCCCGCTACAAACTGCCAGCCAACAGTTTTACCGTACTCAAAAGTTACCGGCAACGTACCAAATTGATCCTGCAGTTTCGGGTCCTTGCCTCTCCAGGTAAATCCCCCATTGCCCGACGCGATCTCCGTAACTTTGCCAAATGATTCCGACATCTCGGCCACCACACCGGTATTTTTTAGTTCAGACCGCAATATATTATACTTCCCATTAAAATCCGCTGATTTTTTCTCGATCATGATAAGCCCCTCGCGGGTATAACCCACCGGACGGTTTTTGGCCACCTGTACCTGGCGGTAAATAATAATTGTGCAAATGATAAGCGCTACAGAAACCGTAAACTGTGTTACCACTAAAACCTTGCGGGGCATAGAGGCAAATCTTCCAACCTTTAAAGTTCCTTTCAATACTTTAATAGGATTAAAAGAAGACAAATATAATGCGGGATAGCTGCCGGATATGATGCTGGTGATAAAAATGAACGCTGCACATAGTATCCAGAAATAGGGATTACCGTAAGGCATACTCACCTGTTTAGCAGACAGATCATTGAACCAAGGCAGAAACAGTGCCACCAAAACCAATGACAAAAAGAAAGACAGCGCTACGATCAAAAAAGATTCGCAGTAAAACTGCCCCACCAACTGGCTCCGCATGGAACCTACGGCTTTTCTTACACCGATCTCCTTGGCTCGTTTTTCGGAACGGGCTGTGCTTAAATTCATAAAATTAATGCAGGCGAGCAATAACACAAAGCCGCCTATTATACCTACAAGCCACATCATTTGGAGTGGGCCGGTATCCGGGCGTCCGCGTTTGTAATTATGCAGGTGCCAATCGCTCATGGGCAACAGGGTAACCTGCGGCTTTAGTTTGGCTTCCTCTTTCGCGTTTCCCAGGTTTTTTTGTTCGGCATCTTTAATATTATGTGAAGCCTTTTCGAAACTGGTATTTGGCGCGATCTCTGCATAAATTTTAAGAAAATGATTTTGCCAGTCGGTCATCGCTGTTTGTCTTATCCACGGGTTATCAATAAGCCATAAATCGGTAGGCGATATAAATTTGAGGTTTTTAAACTCGGAATTCAATGGCAGATCTTCATACACGCCGGTAACTTTTACATCAAGTTTATTGCTGATCTTCATCAATTTATTTACCGGGTCGGCATTGCCAAAAAAAGCTTTGGCGGTCGATTCGGACAGCATAATTGAATTTGGATCTTTCAACCCGGCCCAGGAACCATGGATCATTTTCAAGGTCAGCATTTCGGGGGCGTCGGGATCCATAAACAACCCGGTTCTCGATAACTTTTTGTCACCGGCAGACAAGATGCCATCCACATCCCAGGACGCCATTACTACGTGTTTGAAATTGTTCCTGTAATTGGTTTTTAACTCTGTCACCAACGGGAACTGTGTAGTGCCGTTCGAGTATATGTCCCCGGTTTGCGGATCTATCAATCGATTCCTTACCTGGACAATACGATCGTAGTTTTGGTGATATTTGTTGAATGATAATTCGTCCCAGATCCACAAACCGATCAGCATCACCACAGCCATACCCACAGCAAGGCCGCCGATGTTAATGAAAGAAGATACCTTATTCTTTATAAGGTTCCTCCATGCTACTTTTAAATAGTTTTTTATCATTGTATTTGGTCATTAGTTCACTTGTTTGGCCCCCTCTAAATCTCCCCCGGTAGGGGAGACTTTAAGTGCACTCTTTTTAAAAGTCCTCCCTACCGGGGAGGATTTAGGAGGGGCTTATTCCGTTTTCAAACTCTTCACCGGGTTCATCATTGCTGCTTTTATGCTTTGATAACTCACCGTTAACAGCGTAATAATTATAGCCCCCGCTCCTGTCACAGCAAAGATCCACCACGACAGTTCTGCCTGATAGGTATAGTGCTGGAGCCAACTATGCATAAAATAATAAGCCGTCGGCGTGGCAATGAGCAGTGCAATAATTACCAATATTACAAAGTCGGCAGACATCAATCGCCACAGGCCAAACACTGTTGCGCCAAGCACCTTTCTCACGCCAATTTCCTTAGTGCGCTGTTCGGCCATAAATGAGGCCATGCCGAATAGGCCAAGACAACTGATAAAAATAGCCAACCCGGCGAAGGCGCTTGCCAGTTTACCTACGCGTTCTTCGGTGGCAAATTTTTTAGCGTACTCGTCATCAGCAAACTTGTAGGAGAACGGAACGGAAGGTGAATAAGCTTTGCAAACCGCGGCAATCTTACTCAATGCCTCGTGGGCGCTCACGTTTGGATTTATTTTGATCAGCACGTCATCAAAAGGGCCGCGGCCGAGAAAGAAAATAGTTTGTTTAACAGGATCATAAGGCGATTCCATTACCATGTCCTTGATCACACCAATAACGGTAAGGTTTCTTCTACCGACCTTTATTACTTCGCCGATTGGCTTTTTAAGGCCCATGTACTTTACAGCAGTTTCATTTAATACTACAGCTAATGAATCACTTACGAACTGGCTGTTAAAATCCCGGCCTTCTTTGAACTTCCAGCCTACTGTTTTGCCGTATGACGAGGTTACATAGATGTTGCCGAAACTGTCGGTCATGGCTGGATCCTTTTCCTTCCAAATGATATCGCTTCTGTCGTTGTTTACCCCGGTTGTTGAGCTTGATGATTCTGCTACCTCAGCTATTGCACCCGACGATAATAAGTCTGCCCGCACAGCATTAAAGTTACGGTGCAGATCGTCGTTTGTAGCTTCAATGTTAACCAGCCCGTCGCGGCTATAGCCTACGGGTCGGTTTTTGGCAAATTCTATCTGTTTAAAAACAATAATGGTCCCAATGATCAAAACCACCGATACCGCAAACTGCAATACAACCAACACCTTACGAGGGACAGCCGCAAAACGGCCTGCTTTAAAAGTGCCTTTTAATACTTTATCCGGTTGAAATGAAGACAGGTACAATGCGGGATAACTACCGGCAATAATACCGGTAAATAAAGTAAAGCCGGCTCCGGCGATCCAGAATAACGGATCATTCCATAAAATGGTAAGCTGCTTATTTGCTATATCATTAAACCAGGGAAGCATAAGCAATACCAAGAAAAGTGAGAAAATAAAAGCAAGGGTGGCAATAAGCAATGATTCGCAAAAGAACTGGTAAATCAATTGTCCACGTAACGAACCAATAGCTTTACGGATACCTACTTCCTTCGCCCTTTTTTCGCTGCGGGCCGTACTCAGGTTCATAAAATTGATGCAGGCCAGCAGCAGCACAAAGGTGCCGATGATACCAAAAAGCCATACATACTGAATAGCGCCACCGGTATTTACACCATTTGTAAATTCGGAATACAAGTGCCATTTACTCATCGGTTGCAGGAACATCTCAGGCTTAAACTTCCTGTCCTCCTGGCTCATATGATCCAGCTTGATGTTTTTTATTTTTTCAGAAAGCCTCGCCATGTCCGCGTGATCGGCTATTTGCACGTACATAAACAAGGAATTGTCGCCCCAATCAGTCAACGACCTTTGGTTGCCTGGGGAAGTAATATAGTAATCCCATGGGCCAATAAAAGCCACATCGTACAAAGTGGTATTTCTGGGCAGATCCTCGTAAACTCCTGTAATGTTGAATCCTGATTTGTTGTCGAGCTTTATAATTTTTCCTACCGGATCAGTATCGCCGAATAAAGACTTGGCGGTTGATTGGGAGATCATTATAGAAGAGGGGCTTTGAATCCCGTTACGAACACCTTTAAGCATTTTCAGGCTAAACATTTCCGGAGCATCGGCACCCATGAAAACTCCCGGATAGGTGACCTTTTTATCGCCCGCAACTAAAACATGCTTTTCCGTCCAGGAGGACATCACGATATGTTTAAAGTCGCTGCCATAGCTTTTGCGCATTTCAGCATCCAGCGGCAAAGGGATAACGCCGCTAGTGCTCACAGTACCATTAAATGTTTCTTTTTGCATTACCATCGCAATGCTGTTGTAGTTTTGGTGGTACTTGTTGAATGAAAGCTCATCCCTGATCCACAGTCCTATCAGCATCGCGACCGCCATACCCACGGCAAGGCCGCCGATGTTAATGAATGAGGAAGCCTTGTTTTTGATAAGGTTTCTCCAGGCTACTTTTAAATAATTTTTTATCATTTCATTTTAGTCATTAGTCTTTTGCTTCACGTCATTGGGTCATTTGCTTCGCGTCATTAGGTCATTGCGTTTTGTGTTATTTAAAAATGGCTCAATGACCTAATGACTCCAATGACTTTACTCCGATCTTAAACTTTTTATAGGATTAACTATAGCAACTTTTATCGATTCATAGCTAACTGTTATCCACGAAATAATTATTGCTGCTGCTGATGCTATAAAAAATACGGTCCAGCCAATATTCGTGTGATACGCAAAACCGGAAAGCCAACTGTTAATAACATACCATGATAATGGCGTCGCAATAACTATGGCTATCAATATTAACCTGGTAAATCCGGTGGATAATAACAAAACAATATTCACCAGCGAAGCACCCAAAATCTTTCGCACGCCTATTTCCTTTGTGCGCTGCTCGGCCATAAAGGCAGATAGGCCATACAAACCCAGGCATGAGATGAAAATGGCAAGACCCGCAAATAGGTTGAATATGCTGCCCATCTTTTGTTCGCCTTTATAAAGGTTTGCCAGGTCCTGGTCCAGGAAATCATATTTAAACGGATAGGCAGGGTTAAGCTGGCGACTTATCCGCTCCAGCGCCTTAATTGTTGCTTCGGTGGTTTGCGGCTGGGTCCTTATTATCACAATTCCGCCATACTTGTTGAAACTTAGTACCAGGGGTTCTATCGCTTGTTGGATCGGCTTAAAATTAAAGTCTTTCACCACGCCTACAATATTGCCTTTTCTACTGCCGAATGACAAGGGCTTACCTACAGCATTGGATAAGGTAAGTCCCATTGTCGCAACCATTTTTTCGTTAACAACGTAATTGTTTGAGTCTGTTATGAATGCTTTTGAAAATCCCCGGCCAGCGACTATTTTCATTTTAAACACCTGGATAAAATCCTCGTTAACCTGCATCGAAGGGATTACTATCTGCGATTTCGGGTCTTTTCCATCCCATTTCACATCGAGTGTTCCGGCGAAAAGGTTGGTGGGCAAATCGTCAATGATTGTAAAATTGCTGGTAAGCGGATTTTGCTTTAACTCAGCTTTTAACGCCGGTTGTTTGCCCCACATATCCCCCGTCATAGGCATATACAGCAGGTTATCTTTCACGTAACCGGGATTTCTGTCCCTGATAAACCTAAGCTGTTTATAAATAGTCACTGTGCCCACCAGCAACAGGATGGACACAATAAATTGGGTTACTACCAGGGTATTACGGAACAATAAGTTACCGCCCATTGATTTCATGTTTCCTTTGAGCACTTTTACAGGGTTGAAGCCCGACAGGAAAAGGGCAGGATAGCTTCCGGAGATCAAGCCCGTTGCAAATGAAATACCCAGCAGCGTAAGCGAGAATTTGCCATCAGAAAAATCAAAAGCAA
>Ga0206898_10202_pt1 | contig 17128 bp, 17 predicted proteins | sample Alteio_BWOrgHeat_50_FD_153237 | JGI IMG/M metagenome (GOLD analysis project Ga0206898, IMG submission 153237) | Enriched cells from forest soil in Barre Woods Harvard Forest LTER site, Petersham, Massachusetts, United States -... | ecosystem: Environmental > Terrestrial > Soil > Temperate forest >...
CGTCTGCAGATCAAGCAGCGAACGCACTTTTATGGTCTCGCCATACGCATCAAAACAAAGAAATTTCGACTGTTTAGGGTCATTATTCTTAGCTTTTTCAAGAAAATTAAATGTTTCGAAAAAATAATGATTGGTGGTTACATTATTTTTATTGGTTTGCGACCCGTTAAGCCTGAAGCCAATTACATCTATCCACTTGTGCACCTTTGAGTGCAACGATACGCTTATGTTATTCATAGGGCAATGTTTTAATAGCTTCTTGAACGAAAAAACCATGCCGATTGTTGTAAAACGAAAGCTTAAGTTTTAAACAAATGTTTGTTTTCTTACCAGTTATGATGGGGCAATTCCATTACGTTATGGTACCAGCCTACGTGGCTTTCCAATATTTCGCCGGTGCGTGGGTCGGATACGTGAGGGCCATAAGCATTTTCCACATCCGAAGCAAAGTAACGCACTACAGCGTAGCGGGCGTCTTCGGTACTAAAATCAGGATCTTCTTTTGGTGTTGGGGCTTCTTTGCCCACAATGGCATTTTTAAAACCGGCCGCTTCAAAAGCCTTTTGCCAGTCGTTAATACCAGCTATCAGGTATGGTACCCATTTTTTTGGTGTAGCCGGGTCAATATAAAATACAATTTGTTTTTTAGGTTCAACCAGTTCGCCGCGTTCGTATGCGGCTTCGTCTTTCGGCTCCAGCTTCCAGCGGTGGATATATGATGTTACTTCTGCCTTTTGTGCATCAGTACCGTAATCGGTTTGGCTTTGGCCAAAAAAGCCAACGCGATCATCGCGCAAACGCGGTTTCATTGGCGCTTTGGGGAGCAATAACATTGATGTATTCAGCTCAAAAGTGATGGCGCCATTTGAGTTGTCTGTAGGCGACTCGGATGAGCGGTAAGTTTTTAGTGTGCGCGCTTCAATGTTTATCGGGAAGCTTTTAATGGTATCGATATACGAGCGTGAATTATCAAGCGCCGAAATTTTATAGAACTTTTTTAATTCGTCGGGTATTCCTATGGCCGCTACATCGCCGCCATAAAAATCAGTCACATCAATCACTACGCCCGTGGTATCTTTATTATAGGCCTTTACTTCAAAAGAAGCAAGCACGGCATCAAGGTTTGAGTTTTTAACCGATTTGTACATGTCCGAGGCACTATCGGCACGTATAGAAAAGCTTGGCACCCGTAAAAATACCTGCTTATCGTGTTTCTCCCATTTCCAAACCTGTTCGTTTGCTTCCTCGCCACCATATTGCTCGTTTGACACTTTTATATTAGCAGGCGTTTTAGCCAAACGGGTTACTACCAGCATTTCGCGGCCAAGCACCGAGTCGGGGATTTCGTAATAATACTTCCCGTCAACCTTGTAAGTGTTAAAAAGGCCTTTGTTAACCTTGGTTTTTTCCGGTATCAAGTCCCTGAATTTTTTTATCCCTTCTTTTTTGCCCGTGCTTACCGTAGCGGTAGCTGTGGTACCGGTTCCGGTTGTTGTTGTTTTAACGGTCACCGTCTCGGCCTCTTTCCTCGCCTTGCACGACCCGGCAACAATACCTATAACTGTTGCCAGTACCAGGTACTTACTAACTTTTAAATGTCCCGACATATCAATGTTTAAATTATTTGGTATAAGATGTAAACTTAGACAAAATACAATGTTTTTGCCAATTGCAACATTTTTGTTGCATGGGGAGATAATGGCCCCACAAACAGACAATGCGGGCCTAAAATTTAAAAGATTGCTAAAGCGTCAGAAGTGCCGTTTCAGGCTTTTTTTATGGTGTTTTTAACCGGCCTTGCTTTGGTAACGGCATCAAAAGCGCCATCCTCATCCTGTTTTTGCGCAGGTTTAACGGCAACTTTCGCAGGCAATTCGGCCAAAATGGTGCGGCCACCTTTTACTACCTGGCCTAATTCAACCTTAATTTCGGAACCGAGCGGTAAAAAAACATCAACCCTGGATCCAAACTTAATAAAGCCAAACTGCTGTCCCTGCTCAACCTTGTCGCCTTCTTTTACATACCAAACAATACGGCGGGCAAGCGCTCCGGCAATCTGTCTGAACAAAACGGACACACCTGCACTGTTTTCGATAACAATGGTGGTACGCTCGTTTTCGGTGCTTGACTTGGGGTGCCAGGCTACCAGGTATTTACCGGGATTGTATTTAAAATATTTTACCACACCGGCAATAGGGTTACGGTTTACGTGCACATTTACCGGCGACATAAATACCGACAGCTGGATTCTTTTATCTTTTAAATATTCGAATTCGGTGGTTTCTTCAATCACCACTACTTTGCCATCGGCAGGGCAAAGCACCTGTTTTTCATCAGTAGCAATAGTAAGCTTAGGGCTGCGGAAAAACTGGAGTATGATAACAAACAGGAAAAACGAGAGGATATAGATGATCCATTTTAATGCATGAGCCTGCGGAAGGTAGAATTGTATAACGGCATTCAGCACAAATATAAACAATACGCATAGCGCAATGGAGGTATAGCCTTCTTTATGGATGGTCATCGGGTTATTCTTTTTTGCAAAATTAATAATTTAATTGGGTTGATGTGCAATACGTTTAATAAGCACACGTTAACCTAATACACGACGGTGTACCCATATCTTCAATAAATTTCCGATGCCCCAGCGGGGCTACCGATTTGTAGAAATAAAAAAGTGGAAAGTCATTTGCCTCGTAGAGGCTACCCTTATACAACATTGCCAATTTACCTTGTTAGCTGAGGGCAGCACCTATGGCGCTGTGATGTTTGCTATATAATATTTCTACAAATAGGCAGCACGGCGCATCAAAACTTGTGGGCACACGGTAGCACGGTAGGGGAGACTGTAGTTTAGCTCTTTTAGGGACGTATCGCTTTTGAATGCAAAAGAAGAGAAGTGTTAACCCATGTTAACCCTGAAATTTTGTAATTTATTGATAATGAGATAATTAAAAAGGTTAACATTGAAAAATGTTAACCCTGTTAACTAAGGACGTTCGAAACCTTGAGAAAAAAAAATTTTTTGCCCTCTTTGCGCGCAGCGTAGTCGGGGTGAGTAAACTAAACGCCATGCATTGGCGGGAATGTCCGCCGGAGTTGACTCACCCGAACATCGCTTCGCTCGTTCTGCCCTCTCTTTTGCCAGGCAAAAAAGAGGGCGGAAAACTTTTTTTAATCTTTCGAACAGCCTTATATGTTAACCCCTGGTTTGTCGGGTTACGCTAAGGCTTTGCGTTAAAGCGCTATAAAATACAAATAGCAATAAACCACAGGCGCGGCAATAAACAGGCCGTCGAACCTATCGAGCAGGCCGCCATGGCCGGGGAGTATGCCGCCGCTGTCTTTTACATTAATGCTGCGTTTAAACATCGATTCAACTAAATCACCCAGGGTGCCAAAGCAGGCAATCAGGATAGCCATTGATACCCATTGGTTCCAGGGCAACTCGGTATAAAAATGCCCGATGATGGCTGCAGCCACTGCACTGATGATGATACCGCCTATAAAACCTTCCCAGGTTTTTTTGGGCGAATGGCGCTCAAACAGTTTTGATTTGCCAAACTGCCTGCCCACCAGGTACGCACCGGTATCATTAGACCAAAGCATAATTAAAAAGGCCAGTGGAAAATGAAAGTTGAAACTGCAGCCCATAAATCCCAGCGCAAAGAAAAAAGTAAAAGGCACTACCGTAAGGATAATACCGAGATAAGTATAAGCAAGATTGCCAAAAGGATCGGCATACCGGTTAAACAGCTCCCTGATCAGTATGGCGCATGATGCCAAAGGGGCCAGGAACAGCAATGTATGTGATAACCTGGGGCTAATGGCCACAGGGAACGAATTATTGTTGGCGTAAATAAGTACCGCCATCCCGGCAAAAACCAGTATACCTGTAACTATGCCCAGCGGCACATTGGGTTGCGCTGTTTTTTCTTTAACCAGCCTGTAAAATTCGAGCTGACTAAAAATGCTGAGTGCCAAAAAAAAGGCGCCGAATACAAATTGGCCGAGTAGCACGGAGCCAACCATAACAATGACGAAGAGAGTGCCGGTAATGGCGCGTGTTTTCATATATTTATTTGATTGAGGATGATAACCTCAAGCGCGTTGCTGAAATCTTCCTGGTGAACGTAAACTTCAATATCTCCAAAAGTGCGGTGTGATGAATCCTGTTTGTTTAATATAACACATTCGATATGGTTACCGGCAAGTGCCTGTTTTACCATTTCGGAGCGGTAATAATTTGCCGATGTAAAAATCTTAATCCAGTTCTTCTCCATCGTAATCAGGTTCCGGTGCTTTTTTTAGCGCCCACCGGTGGTATAGTATCATTAGCGCCAGCGTGATTACCAGTGCTACAACATATTGCCAGCCATTAAATACGTGCTGGTTATCCGGGTCGGTTTTTATAACTTTAATTTGATACAGGTAAGTTACCACTACTATGGTAGCGTTGTTAACAAAATGCGCCCAAACGCCTGTCCATATACTGCCGCTCCAGGCTACAAAATAACCCATAAAAGCGCCAAGCAGCAGCCGGGGTAAAAAGCCAAAAAATTCCATATGGAATGCGCTGAACATAATAGCCGTAATCCAAACGGCGGCATGGGTGCTTTTTGTCCAGCGGGTAAATATGGTGAGCATAACCCCTCTAAACATAAACTCTTCCACTATGGCGGTAAGCAAGCCTATGGCCAGTACATCTATAATTACATCCCAAACGTTTTTCATTTGCAGAAACGCATCCATTACCTTACGATCACTCTCCTCATTTTCCTTCATCCAACTCAACCATTTTGGCAGGGGTATTTGCTGGTTTAAATTCGATAAAAATTCAATCAGGGGATTGGATACAAACATGATAATGAAAATCAACAGCATCATCTGCCACGAAAAATTAAAACGCGTTTTTAGATATGCTACAGGTTCGTTAGCAATAACATAGGCATAAAAAACCGGGGCGACAAAAACCGACAATGTTGTGCCAACCAGTTGCATTAACCATAAAGCCCGGATAACATTGGGTGCCGATAAATTCAACAGCCTTATTTGGTTAATGGTATCTGTGCCGTAAACTGCGCTGGCAATGGCAAAGCCTATGATGTTAAAAACAATAAATATCCCAATAAAAATGCAGGTAAATATTAAAAATTGCAGGCCGGGGCTTAGCTGTCTGTTGCTCCTTAGCCTTTGTTTTACAGGTGTATTTATCATTCCGGCTTAAAATGCGTATTTTTGCAACGAAGATAAGGCATGTCTGTACAAATAGGAAATATTGATTTAGGGGAGTTCCCGCTGTTGCTGGCGCCGATGGAAGATGTGAGCGATCCGCCTTTCAGGTATGTGTGCAAGCAAAACGGTGCGGATATGATGTACACGGAATTTATCTCGTCTGAAGGATTGATCCGCGATGCCGCCAAAAGCAGGCAGAAACTGGATATTTTTGAATACGAACGCCCCATAGGCATACAGATATTTGGCAGCGATATTGATCACATGCGCGAAGCTACCGAAATAGCAACCCTGGCCAAGCCCGACCTGATGGACATTAACTACGGCTGCCCGGTAAAACAAGTGGCTTGCCGTGGAGCGGGCGCAAGCTTATTACAGGATATTGATAAAATGGTTTCCATGACAAAGGCCGTGGTAGAAGCTACCCATTTGCCTGTGACGGTAAAAACCCGCCTGGGCTGGGATGATAATACCAAAAATGTGTACGAAGTTGCCGAACGGTTGCAGGATGTGGGGATAAAAGCCCTCACTATTCACGGTCGCACCCGCTCGCAGATGTACAAAGGTGTTGCCGATTGGAGTTTAATCAGGGAAATTAAAAAAAATCCGAGGATACAAATTCCTATTTTCGGAAACGGTGATATCGATTCGCCCGAAAAAGCCGCCGACTGGCGCATGGAATTTGGGGTAGATGGGATGATGATAGGCCGCGCGGCCATAGGTTACCCATGGATTTTCAGGGAAATAAAGCATTATTTTAAAACAGGGGAATACCTGGACAAGCCCACCATAACCGAGCGGATAGCCGCCTGCAGCACCCATTTACATAAATCGATGGAGTGGAAAGGCCCAAAAACGGGCATTTTTGAGATGCGGAGGCACTATTCTAACTATTTTAAAGGCATCGAAAACTTTAAAGAATACCGTATGCGATTGGTTACCGCCGGCACCTTGAGCGAAGTGGAGGAGATTTTAAATGAGGTTGCCCTGAACCCGAGATATGCCGTTGATGCAGAAACATTAAGCCTGCAATCGTAAGCAAAAAACGGGTGGCCAACGATCTGTCTGCCACCAGGAAAATGGTTTTTCCCTTTCTTTAATAGTCAAAACGCAAGCACCAAAAAAATTTACGCGCTAATGGCTTGATTTTTGACTGGATAGTATATATTTGAATAATTGAAATGCTACACATGGTTACTACTATTACAGACGGTGTTAAAGTTTCTGTAGAGACGATCTATCAGCCCGAGTATTCGAACCCGGCGAATGACCATTTTATGTTTGCTTACAAGGTGAACATCGAAAATATGGGCAATTACGCGGTTAGGCTTTTAGGGAGGCACTGGTATATTTTTGACTCAAACGGCGCAAAACGCGAAGTTGAAGGCGAAGGTGTTGTTGGGCAGCAGCCGGTAATTGAGCCGGGAAGCTCGCATGAATATGTATCTGGCTGTAACCTGAAAACAGATATGGGCAGCATGAAAGGCGAGTACCAGATGTCGCGGTTGATTGACAACACACTTTTTAATGTGCAGATCCCCGAATTTTACCTGATTGCACCTTACCGAATGAACTAACCAATCAAAACATATATATCAAAGCAAAACCCCGGGCTGTTAAAACAGTCCGGGGTTTTGTTTTGTATTCGAAGTTCTTTTTGACTCGACACTTCGGATTTACAAAAACTACAGGTTCTCCCGCGGCTTTTGGGGCTGTGGTTGTTGCTTTTGCGGCTGCGGTTTTTGTTGTTGCGGCCTTGCACCTTGAGGCAAAGGCTTGTTGTTGCGCTGTGGCTGTATGCGTTGTTGTGGCATTTTTTGCTGCGGCGCTTTTTGCTGCGGAAGTCCGGCAGCATTATTTTGCGGCTTTACACCATTTGGCCTGGCACCAGGATTATTTGGATTAGCCGTGTTAGCCGGCCTGGCGGGAACATTCCCCCGGTTCGCATTAGGATTAGCATTTCCCAGTTTTGAATTAGTTGCTACCTGCCCATTTTCGTTAACCGGCCGACCGCCAACTTTATTCAACGCAGCCGCAGTAGGATGCCCGCCGTTATTTTTAGCAAATTGATTTTTATCGCTATGGGCAGCCTGCTGATGTGATAATTGCTCGCCGGTTGGCTGTACATGCTGTTCTTTCATGGCTGCCATTTCCTCGGGACGGGGCCTTGCATCAACGCCACCGGGGCCATTAAAGCTGGTATGGTTGTTTACGGTAACGTTTACCACTGTGCGGTCCACGTAAACGTTGCGTACAACAGTGGTATTTACGTTAACAACGGCCGTATTATAACGGAATGAATTACCATACCATCCGCCGCCTGCAAAACCCACACCACCATAGCCAAAGCCATAGTTAATGCCGCCGTAAAACCCTACATGTGGCCCCCAATAACCGGCATGAAATCCGTAGGCGCCACCTTCGTAACCCCAGTAGGCCGGTGTCCATAATAGTCCCGGGCTTGGCGGGGCAACCCATACACCGGGTACCCAGTAATAGCCATCGGCGTCGTCATAGGCCCAATAACCTGGTTGCCATAGGTAACCATCAACAGGGCAGGCCGGCTGTACATATACCGGCAGTTCAGGTGGCGCAATCCTGACAGATACGCCTATGCTTATTTGTGCATTTGCAACGTGCGCCGTAAAAAACAGCACACACATTATTAATAATAGTCTTCCTAACTTTTTCATAACCTGGTTTATTTAAATATAATTTTTGACCTTAATTGATTAGTAAAAGTTTAACACATAATGGTTAGATAGATTGATACCTGTATTTCTTAAGATTATCTTCTTTTTATTCGCAATTCGAATCAAAAAAATCTATATTTTTCAAAGAAACCCTGCCAGTTTAGCTGGCGGGGCTCTTATATTTTTAATTTCTTATAAATGGCACTGTTACATTTTACCTGTTTCCGCCGTGAGGTTTTGCAGGTTGATGTTGTTGTGCCGGCTGGCGTTGTTGTTGTGCCGGTCTGCGTTGTTGCTGAGCACGTTGCGCCTGGTTATTCTGACGTTGTTGTTGCTGGGCACGTTGCGCCTGGTTATGTTGCGCCTGGTTATTTTGACGTTGTTGTTGCTGAGCACGTTGCGCCTGGTTATGTTGCGCCTGGTTATTTTGACGTTGTTGTTGCTGAGCACGTTGCGCCTGGTTATGTTGCGCCTGGTTATTCTGACGCTGTTGTTGCTGATTACGTTGCGCCTGGCGGGGCTGCTGCTGCACCACGCTCATTAAATGCGCGGCCGTTAACCTTGTTCATGGCAGCTGCTGCCGGATGACCGTGATTTACATTAGCAAATTGCGCCTTGTTGTGCATAGCAGCCTGTTGATGGGCCATCTGGCGTGAAGTAGCGTTAATATGGCGTTCGCGCATTGCGGCTTCTTCACCGGCGTTTGGCCTCCTGTTGGCACCACCGGGACCATTAAAGCTATAACGGTTCACTGTTACGTTCCTGATTACTGTACGATCAATATAAGTATTGCGCACAAATCTGCGGTCTACATTAAATACAGCTGTATTGTACCTGAACCGGCCGCGATCCCAGCGTCCGCCAAAAAAGCCTTCGCCACCGTAGCCGAAGCCGTAATTAATGCCGCCGTAAAAGCCTACATGAAGCCCCCAGTAACCGCCATGAAAACCATAAGCACCACCGGCAAAGCCCCAATAGGGAGGCGTCCATAAATATCCGGGAGTTGGTGGGGCTACCCAAACACCGGGTACCCAATAATAACCGCCATCAGGCGAATAAGCCCAGTAACCGGGTTGCCACAGGTAGCCGTCAACGGGACAGGCTGGCTGCGTGTATACCGGCATTTCGGGCGGTGCTATATTTGCGGAAATGCCTACCTCGGCAGTAACCTGTGCATAGGTTGCCGGTATTGCGGCACACATTACACATACTAATAGTAATATTTTGACTAATTTTTTCATTGTTGTTTGTTTGTTAATTATAATGCAGACAATTAAAAAGCAATAAAGTTTAAAATATATATTTTACCTGCTTGTAAAACCGGCGTATTTACGGCAGTTTAATTGATTGAAAAAAAGATAATTAACCGGAAAACCGGCCTGGCGATGCCTAAAGCGGGTTATAATTATTTTAGCTATGAAAATATTATTTTAACAAAAAACAGCGTCAGACCATTCAGATACAATACAAAACCCCGCCTGAATGATCAAGCGGGGCTTTGATTTTAAGTATTGAATAGATAACGTATTAATTACCGTTGCCTAACAGGGCGGCGTTGCGGCTCGCGCTGTTGCTGCGCACGTTGCTGGTTGCCGGCACGCTGCTGTTGCATACGAACCTGCTGATTAGCACGTTGTTGTTGCATACGCTGCTGCTGGTTTTGACGCTGTTGCTGCATACGTGCCTGCTGGTTTTGACGTTGCTGCTGTTGCTGCATGCGTGCCTGCTGGTTTTGGCGTTGCTGCATACGTTGGTTTTGAGCGGCACGTTGTGCCTGCGCATTATTACGTTGTTCGCGCATACGATCTGCCTGTGCAGTACGTTGTGCCTGGGCATTGTTGCGTTGTTCACGCACACGGTCGGCGCGTGCAGTACGTTGTGCCTGGGCGTTGTTGCGTTGTTCGCGCACACGGTCGGCCTGGGCGGTACGCCTTGCGTTTGCATTGGCGTTTTGCCTTGCCATCCTATCGCGTTGCTGCGTATTCCTTGTAGCTGCATTGGCATTTTGCCTTGCCATCCTGTCCCGTTGTTGGGTATTCCTGGTGGCTGCATTAGCGTTCTGGCGTTGCATACGGTCTCGTTGCTCGGTATTGCGCGCCATCCTATTGGCTGCGGCTACCCGTCCCCTTTCGTTAAAGGCACGGCCGTTTACCCTGTTCATAGCTACTGCTGCGGGATGCCCGTGGTTTACGTTGGCAAACTGGGCACGGTTATGCCTTGCGGCATCCTGGTGTGCCATCTGCCTGTTGGTTGCCTGTATGTGGCGTTCGCGCATGGCAGCTTCTTCCCTTGCGGTAGGCCTTGCGTTAGCGCCTCCGGGGCCGTTAAAGCTATAATGATTGCGGTTTATATTACGTACGTAGGTCCTGTCGATATAGGTATTATGTACAAAGCGTCGGTTAACATTCCAAACCGCTGTATTATACATAAACCGTCCGCCGGCCCACCGGCCGCCATAAAAACCTACACCTCCGTAACCAAAGCCGTAGTTAATCCCACCGTAAAAGCCTACGTTTAAACCCCAGTAACCGGCATGGAAGCCATAAACACCGGCACCAAAACCCCAGTATGGGGGTGTCCATAAATAACCGGTAACCGGTGGGGGCAACCCAAACGCCCGGTACCCAATAGTAGCCGTCGCTGGGATCATATGCCCAGTAACCCGGCTGCCAGATATCACCTGCAACCGGACACGCCGGCTGTACATAAACCGGTAATGCGGGAGGTGCTATGTTAGCGGAGATTCCTACCCCGACGCTAACTTGTGCGTATGTATTTGGCACTGCAAATGCTATCGCACATGATAAAATTAATATTCTTACTAAATTTTTCATAGTCTTAGATATTTGTTATAAATAAGACAAGTTGAAATTAAAAATGTTTAAAATAAATTTTCTAAAAAAGCAATTTTATTTCTTTAGTCGATTCGCCACAGCAGGGAAAACACCATTTCTTTGCGGGCTGATTAACAATTTATTAAGCCGTGCATTTGGTTGGGTGTGGAAAAATTGGTTTATATTTAGATTAAAACAGGCGGGCAGTTAAAACAAAAAAATCCCCGCTTGAATTAAGCGAGGATTAATATTATATATCGGTAGCCGGGTATTACTGACCCCCGTTAGGTTGTTTCACCGGCTTAGCAGGCCGTTGTTGCGGTCTTTGTTGCTGAGCAGGCCTTTGTTGCTGCGCCGGGCGCTGCTGCTGAACTTTTTGCTGCTGAACACGCTGTTGCTGCTGAGCGGCATTCTGGCGTTGCTGCACTTTTTGTTGTTGCTGAGCAGCGTTTTGGCGCTGCTGCACTTTTTGCTGCTGAACACGTTGTTGTTCCTGGCTCGCGTTCTGGCGTTGTTGCACCTTTTGTTGTTGCTGAGCAGCGTTTTGGCGTTGCTGCACTTTTTGCTGTTGCTCAGCGGCGTTTTGGCGCTGTTGTACTTTTTGCTGTTGAACACGTTGTTGTTCCTGGTTCGCGTTCTGGCGTTGCTGCACCTTTTGTTGTTGCTGAGCAGCGTTTTGGCGTTGCTGTACTTTTTGCTGTTGAACACGTTGTTGTTCCTGGTTCGCGTTCTGGCGTTGCTGCACCTTTTGTTGTTGCTGAGCCGCATTTTGGCGTTGCTGCACTTTTTGTTGCTGAACACGCTGTTGGTTTGCCTGGCGTTGCTGATTGGCGTTTTGACGCTGGATTGCTGCGGCCTGGCCTCTTTCATTAAAGGCACGTCCGTTCACCCTGTCCATAGCGGCGGCTCCCGGATGTCCATGGTTAACATTGTTAAACTGTGCGCGGTTTTGCCTTGCAGCTTGCTGGAACTCCCTTTGCCTTGCGGTAGCCTGGATATGGCGTTCGCGCATTGCAGTTTCCTCAAACCGGTTTGGCCTCCTGTTTATACCACCCGGGCCATTAAAACTATAACGGTTATTATTGCGGATGTAAGTGTTGTTGATATAGGTATTATGGATTACCGTACGGTTAATACGCCATGCTGCAGAATTGTACATAAATCTTCTGCCTTCCCACCGGCCTCCGTAAAAACCTTCGCCGCCGTAACCGTAGCCATAGTTAACACCACCGTAAAAGCCTACATGCGGCCCCCAGTAACCTATATGGAATCCGTAGGCGCCACCGGAAAACCCCCAGTAGGGCGGCGTCCATAAGTACCCGGGAGTTGGTGGGGCAACCCATACACCGGGCACCCAGTAATAACCACCATCAGGATCATATGCCCAATAACCAGGCTGCCATAAATATCCCTCAGTCGGGCACTCTGGCTGGTCATAAACCGGTAATTCGGGCGGGGCAATATTCGCGGAAATCCCGATGCCTATGCTTATCTGTGCATGTGCGTTTGGCATAAAAAAGGCCATGGCGCATATGAGCATTATTATTTTTGAGATATTTTTCATTTTTTTATTTATTAAGTAGATAAGAGACAACTAAGTACCAGTAATGTTTAAATTATATTTCGGGGCGCCGCTGCCCAATTCCAATTCTGAGCCGGCAGGCTTATTAAGTATCTTTCTTTTGCTGTTCCCTGCTTAACTTTATTTGGGCCGAATCAATTTTTTTTAATTGTTTTTCATGGAATCTTATTTGTTTTTGCTGCAACCGCATCCGTGCCTTGCGGCCCTTAACCACTTTGCGTTTAGGCACACGTTGAATATCGCGCACAGTATCCCGTTTTGGTTTAACCGGATGGGTTTGTTTCGGAATGGCGAATACTGTTAAATACATTGCCGAAAGCAACGCAATTAATAGAGCTGTTTTTTTCATAGTAGGTGGGTTTGTAAAATTACGAGCAGGGTACGCCACAAAAAATGACGCCGGACATCTTTATCAAATCAATCTAAATAAAAAGCCCCCTGCCTGCAAAAGCAAACAAGGGGCCTAAATGTTTTGTGATCTATTAAAATGCTTTCACCATACAATCAGTCTCTCCTGTTCAAAAGGAACGAAGCATAATAAAGCAAGGTGGCGAGTGCACTCAGCGCTGCAACAACATAGGTCATGGCGGCCCACCAAAGGGCGTCTTTTGCCTGCCGGTGTTCTTGCGTAGTTTGCATCACGTTGTAATTGTTATCCAGCCAGGCAATTGCCCGGTTACTGGCATCAAACTCAACCGGCAGTGTGATGAAACTAAAAAGCGTAACCAGCGCAAGGGCAACTACGCCAATGCCAAGTACAAAGGGGTTATGCATAAAAAACAGCAACATTACACCAATAAACAAGGTCCATTGTGTTAGCGTTGATGCCACGTTGATAACCGGCACCATTGCTGAGCGCAGGCTTAACCATGCATAAGCCTTGGCGTGCTGCACTGCATGCCCGCATTCATGTGCTGCCACTGCGGCCGAGGCGACACTACGGCTGTAAAAAACATCCGGACTAAGGTTAACAGTTTTTGTTTCGGGGTTGTAGTGATCAGTCAGCTGCCCTTCAACCGAAATTACTTTAACATCGTAGATGCCATGGTCGCGCAGCATTCTTTCGGCCACTTCCTGGCCCGAGAGGCCTGATAGGAGCGGGATCTCCGAATATTCTTTAAACTTGCTCTTAAAACGCCATTGCACAATAAAACTTACCAGCGCAATAACAATCATCAGCAACCATGCCGAGCCCATACCAATATATCCTAAAATTAATGACAGGTGATTCATTTTTTTTAATTTGATTAAATACTTGTAAGCCGGCAGCTCAAAAGTCTCAAGTCAAAACATATATTTACCTTTGGCTAAAGACTCAGCGCTTTCGGTTTATTAAAAAGTGTCAAATCAAAAAGCATTCCGTAAAACATTATAACACGTGGCAGCAAATACATTTTCGTACTGGGAACATACCGCATTTATTGATGATGCAGATGTGATCATCATCGGCAGCGGCCTGGTTGGGCTAAGCGCCGCGCTTCATTTAAAAAAAACGCAGCCGGCTTTAAGAGTATTGGTGCTCGAACGTGGTTTTTTACCCACCGGCGCCAGCACAAAAAACGCCGGCTTTGCCTGCTTTGGCTCTGTATCTGAGCAACTTGCCATGCTAAAACGATCAACCGAAGACGAACTTGCCAGCCTGGTTTCCTACAAATGGCGTGGCCTGCAACGGTTGCGGCAAAACCTGGGCGATGCCAATATCGATTTTCAGCAGCATGGCGGTTATGAGTTATTTATGGATGCCGAAACAGCTTATGCTGATGACTGCATTAACCAGATACCCCGGTTGAATGATTTGTTTAAGGATGCCATCGGACAATCCGGCATTTATTCATCGGCAAATGCCAAAATTACAGACTTTGGTTTTAAAGGTGTTAGCCGGATGATATATACACCCTTTGAAGGCCAGTTACATACGGGCAAAATGATGCGGACACTATTATATAAGGTGTACCAGCTTGGTGTGCTGATTTTAAACGGATGCGAAATACAAAAAGTTGAAAACTCGGGCGACGGCGTTATCCTGGTAACCAGCCAGGGCAACTTTAAAACAAGGAAGGTGATTTTGGCGACAAACGCCTTTGCCAACCAATTATTCCCGGAACTGAAAGTTATCCCCGGCCGCGGGCAGGTTTTGGTAACCAAACCCATTGATGGTTTAAAACTGAAAGGCACGTATCATTTTGATGATGGCTATTATTATTTCCGCAATATTGATGGCCGGGTGCTGTTTGGCGGCGGCCGCAACCTGGATTTAAAAGCCGAAGAAACCTGGGATTTTGGCCATACCGAAATTGTAAAAAACAAACTGGTAAGCTACCTGCGCGAGGTGATTTTACCGGGACAGGATTTTGAAGTAGATTACTGGTGGAGCGGCATCATGGGTTTTGGCGAAGACATACACCCTATAGTTAAACAGGTTGAGCCCAACGTTTTTTGCGCCGTACGCTGCAACGGTATGGGCGTAGCCATGGGCAGCCTGGTTGGCGAAGAAGTTGCGGAATTGACACTTGGCACGTAAATTCAAGAGGTGCCATCTCACTTCGAATACCTTACTGACTTCCACAAATTCATTAAATACAATAATATCCCCTAAATTCGCAGCAGATTTTACCCCACATGAAAAAAGCGATTTGTACGCTCCTTTTAATTTTTGCCGCCTTTTATTCGTTTTCGCAAAGTATGCCCCCTGTTGATGGTGTGCCCCTGGTAACTGCGCAGGATTATCGTACTGCCGAAAACGTTGTTGTGCAGGTTGACGGCAATTTACTGTCAACCCCGATAGATAAGGCCAACGAAACCAGGTTATACGCTGGTTTATTCCTCATGAAATGGATAAACGGCACCCCCGATTTCGATTTTACAACAGAACAAAAGCCGCTAAAATATCTAAAAAAAGACGCCGACCTCATCACTGTATATTGCGCAGCTTTAACATCGTTTACCCTCCAATATCGCTCGGTTAAGGACCACAAAGCGCTGACTGTAAACGCCGTTAAAGCATTTTTAGACTACGTTAACAACGCCAATAACCACGTTGTGCTCACCAAAAACTTAAAAAAGTTATCGGACGCCAATCAACAGGGAACCCTCGAAAAATTCCTTAATCTCTAACTGTTTTCATTTTTTATGTTGATGAGCGACAGGATGTGCTATTTCTTCTTAATATTACACCCGGAAACATAAAAGATGATGAAACAATCGTCGTGCTTTCCAGCGTCTCATATCCAACAAAAAACATGAAACACTACGGTTTAATCGGCTATCCGCTCTCGCATTCGTTCTCCAAAAAATTTTTTACCGAAAAATTTGAAAAAGAACATATTACGGATGTCAAATATGACCTTTTCCCGATTGAACATATTTCGGAATTGCCGGGAATTTTAAAAGCCAATCCCCATTTATGCGGGCTCAATGTTACTGTACCGCATAAGATCAGCGTGCTTAAATACCTCGATTGGGTTCAGCACGATGCCAAATCGGCCGGGGCGGTAAATTGTATCCGCATTATGGCCGAAAGCCCGGTTGAGGCAGCATTTTCAGGAGAAATAGGTATTAAAGGTCACGATTTCAGGCTCGAAGGTTACAATACAGATATCTATGGCTTCGAACAATCGCTAAAGCCATTGCTGAAAGATCATCATGACCAGGCGCTGGTATTGGGCGACGGGGGTGCGGCAAAGGCGGTTAAATGTGTGCTCGAAAGTCTGGGAATAAATTTCCGTGTAGTTACGCGTAAAGCTGTCCCCGGCAACCTGTTGTTTAGTGAATTAACAGCGCCTCATATCAAACAGCACCAGATCATCATAAACACAACGCCGCTTGGCATGCTGCCCCACGTGGACGAATGCCCGCCTATACCCTATGAAGCCATAACAGACGATCACCTGCTGTATGACCTTATTTATAATCCTGAAAAAACACTTTTCCTGCAAAAAGGCGAAGAAATGGGCGCTGCTATAAAAAATGGCTACGAAATGCTGATATTGCAGGCCGAAAAGAGCTGGGAAATATGGACATCAAAAAATATACACCCCTGAAACAGGCAGCGTTAATTTTAGCGCTGTTGTTGTGTTTCGCCTCCTGCAGCGGCAATCACGATTATTCGCCCAAGCCGCGGGGGTATTTCAGGATTGAGTTCCCTAAAAAAGAATACCAGGAATATACCGGCGGATGCCCCCTAACGTTTTTGTACCCAAAATATGCCAATATTGAGCCCGATAAAAACCCCGATGCCAAACCCTGCTGGTTGAATATGCAGTTTAAACAATTTAACGGTACGCTGCATTTGAGTTACGAGGATATCAACTCAAAAAAACAATTTGATGAACTGGTAGAGGACGCACATAAACTTAGCTTTAAACATACTATAAAAGCCACATCAATTGACCAGGGCGTAATTGCATACCCCGACAGAAAGATTTACGGCATTTATTATACTATCGAGGGTAATGCGGCATCGTCGGCGCAGTTTTACCTTACCGACAGTACCAAACACTACCTGCGCGGTGCATTGTACTTTAATAACGAACCCCGGCTCGATTCGATACAACCTGTGCTCACCTTTGTAAAGCAGGATATTACCCTGATGATCAAAAGCCTGAGGTGGAGATAGAGATTAGTTAATTGGAGATTAGAGATTAGGCCTTTGTGGCATAATGCATTAAAATATAGCCAAAAGTGATAATTTGCCATCGATACCTGTTTTTATCCCGAAATCAATAAATTTGCAGACAGTAACTAATCTCTAACCGCTAATTAACTAATCTCCAAAAATTGAAAGC
>Ga0206898_10203_pt1 | contig 17010 bp, 20 predicted proteins | sample Alteio_BWOrgHeat_50_FD_153237 | JGI IMG/M metagenome (GOLD analysis project Ga0206898, IMG submission 153237) | Enriched cells from forest soil in Barre Woods Harvard Forest LTER site, Petersham, Massachusetts, United States -... | ecosystem: Environmental > Terrestrial > Soil > Temperate forest >...
GCTATGAGCATTTCTTTGCGGTGAAATCCGCTATGCCCGACCTAATCGGCGCGGCCAAACCAATAATGCCAAACGCTCCTGTTTTTTTTTAGATTATTGCAATTTGCGCTGCCGGTACATGAAAAATCTTCCTATATTTGGGCAACTAGACCCGCTCACATATCCATGACCGACATACCAGGCCAAATTTCCAAAATACCCCTATATGAATAAAACAGAAATACTAAAAGCATTTGGCGCAAGAGTTAAAGCTATGCGCAAAGCAAAAGGCATTACGCAAACCGGCCTTGCGAAGGCAATCGGGAAAAAGCGCTATGCCATACAACGGCTGGAAGCTGGTAATGTAGACCCCTCCTACCACTATGTGTGCCAACTTGCAAAAGAATTGGACGTGCCTTTGGAAGTATTGATTGACATTGACTACACGTCACTGGAACAGCCTGAAATATTGCACCTGAAACTAGCATAGCCGTTAAAGGCAGTGTGGAAACATGCTCATTTTTGCGTCAGGCATCCCGACGGTGGATACACCCTTTAACGAACTCTTTACAAATTCCGCTCCTCAAAATATGCCGAAACCTCGGCTTCGGTAATTTCGGTGAGCATGTATGGGCAAATTTTGCAAGCGTCATATTGCTTCTCCAAAAACCAGCGGCAATTGCTCCTGATAGCACAGGGAAAATGCGGATCAATCGGATTTACCGCATCAAGGAACTGCACTGCGCGGCTTACTACCCCGCAACTGGTGCCCGTCCATTGCTTGCAACCGTTTTCGATGCATTTATTAGTGAATCTGAAACGTTCTTCGGCGGCGTTTGGGTGCTGCCTTGCCAGCTCGATAAATTCCGCATCAATAGCCAGCGGCTCGGGGAAAATGGCAACCACACCATCCTCCCCGCGTGCGCCAAGTATCATCGAACCGGTTTTACACCGGTTGGAGGGACACATTATTTTATCATTAGGCGATGACATTTTTATAAAGCTTGTTGCTGCGCCTCTTGTAAAATGTTGTTATGCTCCCAGGCAATTATGCCGTTAAGAATTGGGCCGTGCAGGTAATTGTTAACAGGCACCAGGGCAACATCATTTGGCAGCACAATATTGCCCAGTTCCCTGGCTACAGCAGCCTGTATGGCCGCATTAATACTTCTTTTGTGTTCGTCAGTCAGCTTAAGTTTGCCGAGGTTAACGGTGAATACGTTTTCTTTCATGGCGGTGGATTTAAGGTTAAATTTGAATTTTCTTTATCAAATCTACCTTCAGATAAGGCAATTAGCTATCGTAATACTACTTAATTTTTGATAGTAAAATCACCTGAATTTTTATGCGTGAAAACACCTGATTTGATGGGCGGAATTAGTTTGGAAGATTACTCCGCCCAGCACATTGGCATCAACAAAATAGCCATCATTGTAGACTTTTTGTCTACTATACTTGACATTATGAAATGTTTACTTATCTTTGCATTGATTAAACAATTTAATATCATGGAACAATCTAAAAAATCTTTGAACCTGCAATCTCTTATCTTCGCCCTCATCCACGGGGCTACCTATTTGCCGGCAGTATGGCTGTTAAAGTATCACGTATTTAGCCAACCTGTTTCCATAGCTATTGGCGTTGTGCCGGTTATCGCGTTCTGCATCTTTATTTATAAATACATCAAGGCCTTTTCGGTAATGGACGAAGTGAAACAACGGGTACAATTTGAAGCCGTTGTTATCGGTTTTGCATTGATGGCTTTGCTGGTGATGATCTTATTTTTGTTAAGCTTGTGTGATATATCAAACCCCAGCTGGTTTGGCTATGCACAACTACTGGGCTATTGCTGGCTGTTTTATTTTGTTGGTTGGTTAATTTCGATAAGAAAATACGGAGCATGAAAAACACGATAAAGGTTGAACGCGCTAAAAAAAACTGGACACAAGCCGACCTCGCCAAACACATCGGGATATCCAGGCAAGGTTTAAACTCTATTGAAACCGGGAAATTCATCCCATCCACTTTATTGGCGCTCCGGATGGCCAAAGTTTTTAATACTACCGTTGAAGTTTTATTTCAACTGGATGATGTCGACGAAGTATAATCAGGAAAAGAGTTGGAAGGCTGGGTCTTGGTGCCTTATGGTGAAATGCCGTTGTAATAACAAAGCCACGCTGCAGGGCCTGGCTTTGATGGTGTTTTGTGGGAGAAAAGATTTATTTATCCAGGGCACGTTTCAATGTGGTATGCGTCGACCTCATACCCACACGCAGGCTTATGGAGTCGCCATCGGCGTAGTACCGGCCTTTGTTTTTAATCTTCATGGTATTGATGTTGGCGGTAAACCATAAGCTGTCGCCCTTAACGATGCCATCCGAAATATCGAAGCTACCTATCGACGAAGTTACCGTGCCGGTAAGCGTTGTGCCTGCGGTTTTAAAAGTATAGGATATCGGGAATTCATTGCCATCGGGCCCTTTTAGCATTGCAGACCATTTGCCATCTATGCCGGCAAAATATGCAAATGCCGCGCCAAAGGAAAGCAGCAAGGCAACAGTAGTCAGGATCTTTCTTTTCATGGTGTGGGAGGTTAATGTTTTGTTAAAAGTAAACATTAATTGTAAAAAGTCATCGATGTTTGTTGATCGTGGTTAATGCCTCTTATTCGCAGAAACTATAGTGTAACGATGCCCCTTCAATAAGGATTGGTTGGGTCCTGTCTTTAACGCCCGTATAGCTCATGCTGTTCATGCAGCTCATGACCCGGGTCGCCTGCTACCAGGTCCTCCACCCATTCCTTCAAATATTCAATAAAAGGAACAAGTTTCCGGCCTGACTCTGTTAAGGCATATTCCACCTTTGGCGGCACTTCTACATAAACTTTACGGCTGATTAACTTGTCGTTCTCCAATTCTCTCAATGTCTGTGTGAGCATTTTTGGGGTAATACCACTGATGGCCTTTTTTAGCTGGCCATAACGTAAGATGCCATGGACATGAATGCTGTAAATGATACGTCCCTTGTACTTTCCGCCGATACGCTGAAAGGCAAAGTCAACACAGCATTCGGGTGTCGGTTTGTGGATTGTCATAACTAAATTATAACCATTTGATAATCTGCATAGTATATTTTTAGTATGTAGGCTACTAAAAAGTGCATACTTGATGCAAAGATACTATTAATCTAATTTTGAACAAAAATTAAAAAAGAAAATGAAAGCAATCATACTAAAAGCTGTGGGCGGCACGGAAAATCTTGAGCTGGCCGAAATAGCCGTACCGTCAATAAAAGACGATGAAGTTTTAGTAGAAGTAAAGGCAATCAGCATTAACCCCGTTGATGCTTTTGCCCGGCGTAACCAGGACTCCCTCAATTATGTATTACAGCTAAAGGGTGATGAAAGACACATCATCCTGGGTTGGGATATAGCTGGAATTGTAACAGAAGCCGGTCCTGCGGTTACCCGGTTCAAAATAGGGGATGAGGTATTTGGCATGGTCAAATTTGTAGGCCAGGCCAATGGCTACGCTGAATATGTGGCAGCACCAGAAAACGACCTGGCACTAAAACCGGGTGACGTTTCCTTTGAGGAAGCCGCGGGTGTTGGAATAGCTGCACTGACCGCCTGGCAGTCAATTGTAACCGGTGGGAAAATTAAAAAGGGTGATAAAGTGGTAATTACAGGCGCATCAGGCGGCGTAGGTCATTATGCTGTTCAGTTAGCTAAACATTTCGGTGCTTATGTGGTCGGTGTAGCTTCAGCAGAGAACCGGGATTTTGTGTTGGGCATTGGCGCGGATGAATTTATTGATTACCAAACGCAGGCGTTTGAGGAGCTGGTTACCGATGCAGACATGGTGCATGATGCAGTCTGGAGCGATGATGTTCGTCATGTAGAGCGGTCCTTAAGGGCTATTAAGCCTGGCGGCACGTTGCTCAGCCTGATCGTAGATTTTGATGATGAAATATTAGAGCGGCTTAAATCAAAAAATGTAACTGGTTACCGGGTACTGGTACACAAAAGCGAACATGATCTGGCTGCTATAACAGAATTACTAGCTACGGGTGATATTAAAACCCATGTATCGCAAAAGTTTCCTTTGAAAGAAATGGCCAAAGCCCATTCACTCATCGAGACAAAAAATGCCGTTGGCAAGATTATCGTAACGGTGTAAACAAACAACTAAGGACTAAGTGAATATTGTTCACTTAGTCTCTTTTTATTTATGTGTTATGGAAGCCAACAAAGTTTTACGGCTTACCGCTAAGGTAAAGATTGATCCGGCTGATCGTCCCCGATTTATACAAATGACCAGCGAACTTAAAGCTATTGTGGCTAAAGAAGGCCCCATGCAGGTATTAAGCTATGACTGCTATTTCAAAGACCCGCATACCGGGGAATTCCTGATAACAGAGACTTATGCCGATGAGGCGGCCCTCCTGTCGCATTTAAAGCTGATTGCTCCGATTTCCACTAGGCATCAAGTTCACATGGAGATAGTCCGGTTTGAGTTGTGTGGTGAATTGGCCGAGGCGACCCTGACCTTGTTTAGGGGCGCTTATGAGGATAGGTTTGAGCACTTTAGCTTCAGGATAGAGGAATTAGACTGAGTGAAAGCAACATCCGCATTGATGGCGAAATGAATCATTCCGAAACCGCAGGTCAAAATTAAGATACTCTTGCGATTATTAAAATAGGGGCTATTTATTCACGTAGGAACTAATTAGTCCCCTATGGCATTATTATGTACTATGGCTATTTTTGTAAAAACGTTTCCCCCAGGTACTTCCCGAATTATCTGAATACCCAAAAAAGTACAGACATGATGAGTATAAGCAAAACCGACAAAACTTTGTAATTGCCTAAACCGGCCCATGCGGGGCTGCGTAAAGGCTCCCACGGCGACTTCCAGAACAACTTTGCGCTTTCGGCAGTATGTTGAACAGGGAAAATGTATGAAAGGGTTACCTGCATTAAAAAGCAGAAGCAAAACAGGTAAAAGGCCATCATCAAAAAAGGGATACCACCAATTATACTATGCGGATACAGCTTACTTATTGCAAAAGTCACCACACCTACGCCAAACCCCACCCACAAGGTGTATTTTGCAGATACAGCCGAAGCCTTATCCCAAAATACCCCTAACAAAAACACACATGTAATTGGCGGCGCCAGGTATGAAATAATGTCGTTTAGTCCATTAAAAATACTCTCGTAATTATTAAGTAAGGGCAGTAATGCCAATGACGCTATTAATGAAACACCAGCGGCAATTTTTCCAACGGTTATAAGGCTTGTATCTTTAGCTTCCGGCTTATAACGCTTGTAAATATCATAACTTACCAGGGTTGAAATAGAATTAAGAGCGCCAGAGATCTGGCTCATTAAACCTGAAAGCAGCGCTGCTACCAACACGCCTACCAAACCCGTTGGAATTAACTGGGTGATCATTAAAGTATAAATTCCTTTACTGTTTACTACTTCTTTGCCTCCATGTATGGTTTTTAAAGCAGAGATATCCAAATGCCCGGTTTGAGCAAGGGTATACGCAAACAGGCCCGGCATAACAAAAATAAAAACAGGCAGAATTTTTATAAACCCACAAAACAAAGGACCTACGCGGGCATTATTTTCGTCTTTGGCACCTAATACCCGCTGTACAATGGTTTGATCGGCACACCAGTACCAGATCCCGATAATTGGGTAACCTAAAAAAATAGCGTACCAGGGCATATTGCTGGCATCGCCCTTTGGCCTTAACATTGATAGTTTGCTTAACTGACCTGCATGCTGCAGCGTATTTACCATAGGCTGCCATCCGCCCATTTTATTATAAGCCACCACACTCATAACGAGCGCCCCGCATAAAAGCACTATGGTTTGGATAGATTCGGTTATTACAACAGCCGTTAATCCGCCTGCTATGGTATAAACAGTGGTTATTACAGCTATTACAATAACGCTGGTGTACAAATTAACCCCGAACAACGTATGCAGCACTATACCGCCCGCCAGTAGTGAAAAACCAATATGAATAATTACCGCCGATAATACCGATAAAATAGCCAGCCAGTCGCGGCTTGCCCGATCGTAGCGTTTTTCTAAAAAATCCGGCAGCGTTGACACCCCCGAACGGATATAGAAAGGAGCAAAAAAAAGCGCCAGCAATATCAATGTAAATGCCGCCATCCATTCAAAATCGCCGTTGAGCAAACCGGTATCAAACCCGCTTTGGGCAAGGCTAACCAGGTGCACGCAGGAAATATTGGTTGCAAACAATGCCAGCCCAATTACCGGCCAGCGCAGCTTTTTACCAGCCAGGAAATACTCGCCGGCAGCATTATTATTGTTACGTGTTTTGTACTTGTGACGCAATCCTGTCCATAAGCCGATAACAAAGATCAGCAATATGTAGAGTGCGCTAATAATAAGATCGGGCGTACGTACCATTTTTTGTGGTTAAAAACAATGCTTTAATCAATTATTTAAAGTCACCAGATCGCAGCTGCTTCCGGGGTGATACGGCGTTTTGTACACGCCATCTACAATTTGCACGGGGTAAGTAAAATGCTTTTGCAAATGCGGAATATGTTCTAAAAACAGCGCTTCGTGCCCCATCGAAATATGGTTAAATAAAACCAGGTGCTGATGCAATTGCCCCATGTCGCCAACGTGAGGCACTACCGGTATTCCGTATTTTTTACATAGTAAACTCACCGTAATAAATTCACTTACGCCTCCTACCCTAACGGCATCAACCTGGATAAACGATGCAGCACGAGCTTGCAGGTAATTTTTAAAGATTATCCGGTTGGGCACGTGCTCTCCCAAAGCCAGTTTTACCGGGGCAATGGCATCTGCCAGGGTTTTATGAGCAAGTATGTCATCCGGGTGAGTGGGCTCTTCTATCCAATACGGATCAATACTTTTTAGGCGGTTACAAATGGCAATTGCCTGCGGCAGGTTCCATTGCTGGTTAGCGTCAAGCATTACTTTTATATTATCGCCCGCTGTTTCCCTTACAATTTCCGCTCTCCGGATATCCCTTTCAGGGTCTTCGGAGCCTACCTTTAGTTTCATGGCTGTAAAGCCTTCCGCTACCGCCTTTTTACAGTTTTCGCGCACCTTTTCATCGGGGTAATTAAACCATCCGATAGAGGTATCATATCCCGGATAACCCGATTTTAATATACCTTCCCGCTGAAAACTCGTTTCATGTTGCGCATGCAACAATTGAACGGCCTGTTCGCGCGTTAATTCATCTTCCAGGTACGAAAGATCAAGCGTAGCAACAACCTCTTCGGGCGACAGATCAATAAGTAATTTCCATAACGGAACTCCTCTTTTTTTAGCCCAAAGATCATAACATGCATTGGTTATCGAGGCCAGGGCCAGGTGCACCACGCCCTTATGTGGCCCAAGCCACCTGAATTGCTGATCATTGGAAAGCCGCTTAAACAATGCACCAAAATCGGCCATCGTTTCTTCAATATCCCCGCCTGTTAATTTACTGGCATAATAACGTGCAGCCCTGCAAACCAGGTCGTTGCCTTCCCCCAAAGTAAACGCGAAGCCAACGCCTGTTAAACCACTGTCGTCAATTAAACTGGTTACGGCATATGAATATACCGGATCGCGATGAACGGCATCACTACCGGCACTGCCGTCGAGCGCGTAACGTATATCATCAACTTTAATACGCTTTATCATATTTATATATCGTTTTTCTGGATATGCTGATTAACAAGCCGGCGGTAACCTAACTCTGCTCCGCCGGTTACCGGAAGTATGCAACCGGTAATAAACCTGGCCTGATCTGATACCAGGAACAAACATGCGTCTGCCACTACATCTCCTTCGGGGCAATAGCCAAGTGCGTGTATTTCGTCCAGGTAATTTTCAATAAGGGATGTATCCGGTTGTTGTTTGCTCCAGGTGCGCAACATGGGGGTCCAAACGCCGGCGGGTGCAACCGCGTTTACCCTTATACCATAGGGTGCATAATCAAGCGCCATTGATTTTGTCAACGCATTTACGGCGCCTTTGGTAGCGCTATAAGCGGCATGGATCTCCTGCCCTATATCACCCACCAAACTGCCCGTATTCAGGATATTTCCCTTTGTACGTTTCAATTCATCAATACCAAACCTGATGGTGTTATAAATGCCCTTTACATTTACATCAAAAAGCCTGTTCCATTCGTCTTCGGTGGTATCATGCGCCGCTTTTGAAGGGTTTGATATGCCGGCATTGTTATGGATCACGTCTATTCTGCCGAATTTTTTTATGGCGCCTGCAATTGCATCTTTAATCTCATGTGCCCGTGATACGTCCGCCCGGATAAAAATAACATCCTCCCCTCCCAGCTTCGCTGCAGCCTGGTGAATGCTTTCTTCTGAATCGGATATGATCGAGAGCATCGCGCCCGCGCCGCGATACAATTTGGCGCACTCAAAGCCTATACCTTCGGTACCTCCTGTCAAAAAAATCACCTTGTCTTTTAATAGCATATCCTTATAGCGGTAAAATCCCAGTCGAATATTTCGGGGTTTGAAAACCAGGAACGTACAATCGGGCTGTTATTGGTATTGGTTTATATTGGTGTTATTAAAATCAAATGTAACGGCGTATAAGCAATAATATAATAGGCAATACATCTATTTTGATGGACAATTCGATTTTTAATGAAATAAAAGGCGTTTTACCGGCAAAACGGAATCCACTATTTATAAGCCGCGTAAGTGATTGATTTTACAGATTGTTTTATCTATAATAGCAAATTATATTACAAACCGGTTTTTAATGGAATATTCCACTAAAAGCAACGTTAACTATTTAATGAGCAACAGCTTTAAAAGACGTGATGGATTTGAGGGAGAAAGGCTGATTAGTATTCCTCAAAAAGTGTGGAGAGATGCTACGGAAAAAGACCCGGTACTTTTCCCGCTTTATATAACGCACATTGGTTATTTCCCTAAAGCTTCGTTTCATTACCGGGAACGAAGAAAGGGCTGTACCGACAATATCCTTATTTATTGCCTGCAGGGCAAAGGCCATTATATTGCCGACGATAAACGTTTTGAAGTACATTCAAATCAATTTATACTGCTGCCCGCTACGGACCGCTATATCCGCTATTGGGCCGATGAAGCAGACCCCTGGACCATATACTGGGTACATTTTACAGGGAATGAGATAGCAGGTTTTAACACATCGCTCAACATAAACCTGACCCGTGGGCCCGTGAACATACCGGTGAATGAGAAAGCTGTTGAAATATGGCAAAATATATACCAGACGCTGGAAATGGGCTATAGCATTGAAAACCTTTGCAGCGCCTGTTTTTGCCTTTACCACATGGTGGCAACTTTTTTATTCCCGGAGCGCCATATTAACGTTGAAAAAAACGAACAGGGCGATATTATAACCCAAACAATACTTAATATGCGCAATAATTTAGATAAAAAACTGAGGGTTGAGGATATGGCAGTTTTGCATAAATTATCCGTGTCGCACTTTTCCAATATCTTTCGCAAATCAACGGGGATGCCGCCAATTGATTATTTTATTCACTTAAAAATGCAAAAGGCCTGCCAGTTATTATATGCTGATGGCATCAGGATAAAAACTGTAGCTTCGGATCTTGGGTATGATGATCCCTATTATTTTTCGCGATTATTTAAAAAGTACATTGGTTCATCGCCCGAGCAGTACCGGATAACGGCAAAAAACACAGGATAAAAAGCGATGGACGCGGGCATAGTTTAGTACCTATCTGTGGGTCACCAATCTGGCGGTCTATGGCAGCTGGGGCGAAACCGCTCTTCGCTTTAGCTAATTTCCTGATCGCAGCGTTGTAGATCTAAAAAAGCCATGTACAGAATTAAAATCGTTTATTTGCACAATCGCATCTTTCCAAAACTTTAAACTGCGGCATTACCTTTAAATGTACCTGCTTATTATTTTAATATTGGGCGTTTTTTTAGCCTGGTTTATTTTCAGAAAAAAAAGAAACATTACGCCAGCTATCGACAAAACTGCGGGCGAATATCAAGCGGCGCTCACTACACATGTTGATTATTACGCCCGCTTGAAACAGGACGACAAGCTAAGGTTTGAACGGCTTGTTAATGCGTTTTTGTCGGATGTTACCATTGAGGGTGTTGGTACTGCGGTTACCGATGTTGACCGCGTGCTGATAGCATCCAGTGCCATAATACCCATTTTTGGTTTGGGCGACTGGAAGTATAAAAACCTGACCAATGTAATCCTTTACCCTGACACCTTCGACCAGGAATTTCAGTTTGAGGGCGGGAACCGTAATATATTGGTCATGGTTGGATCGGGATATATGAATGGGCAGATGTTGCTTTCGCGGGCCGCGCTGGAAAAAGGTTTTTCAAAATCGCCGGGAAAAGAAAATACAGCCATTCATGAATTTGTTCATTTGCTCGATAAATCTGACGGTGCAACAGACGGTGTACCTGAAAATCTGCTGGCACACCAATACACTATTCCGTGGCTTAAAATGATACACCAGGAAATTCACCGGATTGAACAGGGCAAATCGGATATCAACGTTTATGCAGCCACCAACGAAGCGGAATTTTTAGCGGTGGCTTCAGAATATTTTTTTGAAAAGCCAGACCAATTGAAACACAAACACCCCGAACTATACCAATCGCTGAGCCAGATATTTCAGCAGGATCCGGCAAAGTCAGATACTTTGATTAATTTGTAGTAGATTTTTTATTAATTGGCCAGGTGTCTCTCGATTTTGTTCAGCAGATCATTAATATCAAATGGTTTTGCCAAAAAATCATCGGCGCCTGCGGCTAAGGCAGATCGTTCGATATCCCGGCTGGCGGAAATCAGTACAACCGGCAGCTTTTTAGTATTCGGATTTTGTTTGAGTTGTTTACAAATATCTCTTCCGTCAATACCAGACATCCATATATCAAGCAGCAGTAAATCTGGAAGGTTGCTATCCATATTTAAAACTTCCGCACCATTGGGTGTGCAATAAACGTTATAACCCTCAAACTCCAGCATAATACAAACTGCGTCGAGTATGCCGGGGTCGTCGTCGGCAACCATAATTGTTTTAATCCTATCCATTAGTCTTATCGAAAAAGCAAGGTGTTATTCCATAAACTTAGATTGCTGGACCTTTGTTTTGTATTTTAACGGCAAAGCAAAACAAAATGTTGAACCCACGCCATGTTTACTGGTAACCCATATTCGGCCACCTTCGCGTTTAATTATTTCTGATGAAATATATAAGCCCAGCCCAAGCCCCGGAAATGTGTGCTGCATATCGCCGCTCACCCTATAAAACTGCTCGAAAACCCTTTTCAGCTTATCCTCCTCAATGCCAATACCAAAATCTTCGATGCAGAGGTTAACCTCGTTATTTTTTATCCCTGTATGTATAATTATCCTGTCGGCCTGTGGCGAATATTTAATTGCGTTTGTAATTAAATTCGTGATGACCTGGCCAATACGCTCCTTATCCCCAAAAACGATGCCTGTTGGGAAGAAATGCTCTATTAGCGTATGTTTTTCCGTAGTGCGCTGCAGGTCCTCAACCAGTTCCTTTACCAGGTCATTAAACTCAAAGTCGCGGTCGTTAAATTGCAGTTTGCCCGAATTAATTTTGGTAACATCCAGCAGATCGCCTATCAAACTCGTTAGCCGGTTCAATTGCCCGTCCATCCGCCCAATCATTCCTGCCTCTTTGGTTTCGCCTTTTTTCAGCAGCATTCTTTCCAGCACCTGGGTATAAGCTTTTATACTGGTAACCGGAGTTTTTAACTCATGACTGGCTATACCAATAAAATCATCTTTTTGCTGCTGTAAATTCTTTTGTTCGGTAATGTCAACACAAGATCCGATATAACCCGAAAAAGTTCCATCGTGCCTGTATTGCGGTTTGCCGGTAGCAACACACCAATGTTTGGTACCATCTGTGTGGTTGATGCGGAATTCAACTTCATACAAGGTTCTATTGGCCAAGTCATTATGAAACTTTTCCATGGCTTTTTCCCTGTCCTCCCGGACTATTGAATTCAACCATCCATCTGCCAGGTTTTCTTCGTAGCATAGGCCAGTCCAATCAACCCAGGTCTGGTTTACATAGGTTATGTTGCCTTGTTCGTCACTCATCCATAAGCCAGTAGGCGCGGCGGTGGTAATATTTCGAAGCAATTCCTCACTCTCTGCTATTAACGCCATCAATTTCTGCTGATCCTCCTTCGCCTGCTTTTGCGCTGTAATATCCAACAGCGTACCTAATATCCGTATGGGTTTTGACGCTGCATCATAGTATACCTTCCCTTCTATCCGGGCCCAGTGTACCGATTTATCCGGCCATATCACCCTTGCCTCATAAAATAGCTTCCCGCTCACTTCTGCCTCTGCGTGGGCCAAAGCGCGTAATTCACGGTCGTCAGCATGAAAAACACTAACGTAATCGGCCCTCGGCACGGGTTCATCAAAGCCAAATATGTTTGCAAATATTTTGGTTGTAATCATTTCACCCGTTTCCAGGTTTAAGTCATAGGTCCCCAGGCCTACGGCATCAACGGCTAACCTTGCCCGCTCCTCAGCTTCCTCTATCAGTTGTTTAGCAGTAACCTGCTCAGTCACTTCGGTTGCTACCGCAATAACGCCACTAATCGTTCCATCTATCTCCCGATAGGGTTCGTAAACAAAATCAAAGTAAACAGTTTCAAGTTTGCCATTACGCAGAAGGGTTGCAGGATAGGCTTGCCCTTTAAACGGCACCCCGGTGAGCCTTACGTCGTCGAGTAAACGGTCAAATCCTTGCCCCCTGATATGTACAAGCACATCGAAAATTGATTTACCAAGCATTTCTTCAACCGTCCTGGTATATATTTCACAAAGCGTAGGGTTAATGAGATCAACCACATATTCCGCTCCGCGCAATATGGCTATCCCAACAGGGGCCTGCATAAACGTAGAGTATAATTGCTGCCGGTGATTTTTAATCGCTTCTACACTTGCTATCTCTTTTTCACGGAGTTTTATCAACTCGGTTACATTAGCAGGAGAGTGAATAAGGTAGCTTACTTTTTCGTATTCGTCCAATACGGGTGTATTGGAAGTTGTCCAATAACGTTCTTCAAACTCATCGGTACCCCTGATGGGGATATCATACCTGTAATCACTCATGGTATGAGTTGTTTTGGTTTGGATAGCTTCCTCGAAAGAAAAAATGGTCATCTTGATATTCTTGGCCTCCTCATCCGACGGGTTAGCCGGGAAGGCGCCAAAAACAGATTTGCCGACCAATGCCTCGCGGGTACTGTTGGTTGCCGTTAAATAAGCATCATTAACATCCAGGATCGTATACGATGGTGCATCGATATCAATCAGCAGAATGGCCGCAGAAATGTTATTAAAAGTTGCTTTATACCCGCTTTCGGGAATTGATTTCGACATAATTTAGTTTATGATAACAAGATTTATGCGGCTCAGTTTTCAATATTTCTAAATTATTAAAAATTTGGGATAATTAGTCAGCACACAAAATTGTACTGATATTCCCAATCATCCTTCGGCAATTGGCACAAATACCAGGTATACCTGCCTGGGCTGCCTAACGGGCGGTATCTCGGCCTTGCCGAAAGGTTGTAAATCGTTTGCAAACTGAAGCAGCAGCCTTTCACCTGTTTCCGGGTGCGAAATTTCTCTGCCTCTCAGCATTACAATTAATTTTACCTGTTCATTTTGCTCAAGAAAGCGGGTGGCATGAGCGAGCTTTACCTGGTATTCTGTTTCTTTTACCCGAAGCTTAATTTCTTTTATCATACATTTATTTGTTAAGGTTTTCGTTTCTGCGCTCCGCATGCGTGTGCTAAGCGGTGTTTTCATGTAAATGGCCCCCAGCATGGTTTAATTCCTATCTGTTTGCCATAAGCCAGGAGGCTTACAGGAGAGGAAATAATTATGTTGCGTGCTGTGGGCAAATGACACAAACTATCGTGAGTACAATGCCGGTACCAGCAATCGATAAGTGAAGACCAGTCCACCAATAATTTAGTCTTAGGTTTGATAGTATTGGATATTTGCAGTTATTCTTATTATCAGCACTATTTTTAAGTGATGAAATCAGCCCACCCATAAAAAGTTCGTCGAGTTTGCCCCGGTAAACCCTTGCCCTTTCCATGTGCAATGAAAACCTTTCATATTGTTTTAGAGTGAAGCCTGCGCCAAACACACCCAGAACGATTAACATGATTGTTAGAGGGAGGTCGAACAAGTTAATTTGCTTATCGAAAGTTATTAGACCGATGATTATTGCTTCTATTGCAAGCATCGCGCTTGTAACGTTACCACGTTGTATTTCATGATGCCTTCCCTGGTCAATATTATCCTGATACATTGCAAGTAGAATTTCCTTCTGGATTTTTTGCTCTTCAGTTATCATAAATTGTTTTTTAGTGAAAAAGTTTATTAGGTGATTCAAAAGCTAAAGTAGCAAAAATCAATCACTTGTATGCTACTCTAACCCATTTTCGTCCCCGCTTTTGTCGCTAGTGCTCAACGTGGGGTGGCACAGCCGGGTACTAGTGCCCCGCTGCCGGGTGGCCGCTAAACCTGTGCTTCTTTCATAAGAAGCAATCAACAATGTATTTTCAGAACAGATTAATAAGCGTGGTTCGATACCTAGCAGCGGGGCACTAGTACGCCACTACGCGGGCGGCGCTGCATACTAGCGCCAGAGAAGGGATTCGGGATCAGGGCAAAAAATAAAAAACGGAGAAGCAATCTTCAAAATTGATTACATGGATAAAAACAGTCGGCCTTATGTGCAAATGGTACACCTGACAGGTTTTTGGATGTATATATCTGATCCTATGGAATACTTGTATATCAAAATGATAGAAGATAAAAATAATAGAAAACGCTTTTGGCCGTTTCGACAAAAAAAAAAGTCAGTCAGTATTTGACATGTTAAATCCGCTATCGCAGAACGATTCCATTACGAATAGCCCAGGCAACCGATTGGATATCTTCATTGCGGTTGGCAGTTGCAAAGTTCGTAGATTACATCAATATTTATTCAATGTGTTAAACCAGGATTAATCAGCAAAAGTGTAAACCCATTCCAGGACGAGACCCCAAATTTAGCATCATGTAAAGATGAAACGCTTTGATTATCAATAAATTACACCAATCGCTTAAAAAAAGCTATTTTACGATATATTTGACTATCAGTAACTTACGCGCATTTAGCCAAAATTAAAAAGTAAAACACACTGATTATCAGTATTTTTCACAGTGTTCCACCGTGTTCCGCGCGTGAGAAAATGGAACGCTTTTCGTAACCACGGGGTTTCCGAAACGGCACCCTGCACTCCAACATCCCCGAAAAGTTCGCAAATACCTCCATCATATTAACGGCATTTAGATTTGTCGTTGCCCATCTGTTTTTATACCTCAATTTTTAACTATCAGGCAACTTTTAACCAGCTCCGGACTGCCATTTTTGCCGGTTAATCAAGTAAATCTTCCATCTCGTGTAAAATATTATACCAACTGTTGGGCTTCTTTCATATTTACGGCGGGAACGTCGGGAATTACATCGTTTGCTGGTAGAGGGAAACAGTTATTAATAGGAAGAACAAAATTATTTATTAATCAAAATATAAGACCCATGAAAAAGAAAATCAATTACAAATTGTTATTTACCATGCTGATCGGAATTACTTGTTTCATTGCATGTAAAAAAAACCACAACACACCTCCAAATCAATTCAACATCAAACAAACAAACCTGGTTGCTGATACGGCAGGCTTCGGAGCAGGCAGGACAGATCCTGGCTTGCTTAACGCATGGGGCCTGGCCAGGTTTCCGGGCGGTCCTATTTGGGTTGCAGCTAATCACGCGGGCACCAGCACAGTTTACGACACAACAGGCAATACATTGATACCGCCTGTTACCATCCCATCAGTTACGCCGGGACAACCGGGAGCGCCATCAGGGATGATTTTCAACAATACGGCGGACTTTGGTGGCAACAAATTCCTGTTTGCCAGTGAAGAAGGCATCGTTTTAGGATGGAAATCGGGCGCGGCAGCAGTGATAGTTGCTGATCAGTCGAAGGCAAATGCCGTTTACAAAGGCCTTGCCATCGCTTCTGATGGCGGTAACAATTTCCTTTATTTAGCGAATTTCCGCCAGGGCAAAATCGATGTTTACGACAAAAATTTTGCCTGGGTTACCGGTAAACCATTTGCCGACCCCGGCATTCCGGCAGATTTCGGCCCGTTTAATATTCAAAATATTAACGGCCAATTGTATGTTACTTACGCTAAATTAATGGCGCCCGAGAACATGGACGACCAGGCAGGGCCCGGAAACGGATATGTGGACATATTTAATGCAAACGGGACATTTGTAAAACGCTTTGCAACGCAGGGAATGCTTAACTCTCCCTGGGGAATCGCCGTGGCAAGCGCCGGATTTGCCGATAGCCAGCAAAGTATCCTTATTGGAAATTTCGGCGATGGCAGGATCAATATTTTTGATATGGCGGGAAACTACAAGGGACAACTCCAAAACAACGGGCAAGTGATAAGCATTCCGGGATTGTGGGCAATTGATTTCCTTAAAAACAACCAGTCCGCCGGAAGCCCAAACAGCCCTTTGTATTTTACCGCAGGACCCGGTGGTGAAGCGCACGGGTTGTTCGGCACTTTACAGCCCTATCAAACAACTAATGGGAACAACGGAAACAATGGAAACAACGGAAACAATGGGGGTTATGGCGGCAATGGCTATTGATTAGTCCGGAAAAATCCGGTCGTACAATGCTACCTGCCATTATAAGACGGAGTGTAAAAAAATGGAACGCTAAACTGAAAATTGCCGGCAAGTAAATCAACTTGTAAAATAACGTGTTCAGCTATGCCAGGAGTGCGTGGCATAGCGCGCGAGGTTTGTTGGTGATAACATCAGAGGTGTTTGGAACACTGTTAAATTCCCTCCCAAGGGAGGG
>Ga0206898_10204_pt1 | contig 16980 bp, 12 predicted proteins | sample Alteio_BWOrgHeat_50_FD_153237 | JGI IMG/M metagenome (GOLD analysis project Ga0206898, IMG submission 153237) | Enriched cells from forest soil in Barre Woods Harvard Forest LTER site, Petersham, Massachusetts, United States -... | ecosystem: Environmental > Terrestrial > Soil > Temperate forest >...
GATATTTTTGTTACTACCGCTTTTCCAAACCCCGTATAATACGATGATAAGCAGCGTAACTCCAAGAACTATCCAGTCAATTAAGCTCATTCAAATGTTATGGTAATGAGCCAGAATGAAAAAATCAAAAGAACCAGCCATGCGATGACAATACCGTAAAACTGGTTCCAGCTGCGGATAAATGGCGGCAGGTCAGGATCAGGCGTTTTCACGTCCTCTCACAAAAACATTCAGGAAGAAGCCGGCTACCAACAATCCAACAATGCCTAAAATGGGGATCCATATAAAACTGCTTTCAAGAATTGCGCCTGTAAAAAGGCCGCTAAGCAATCCAACAAGATAATATAGGTAATCGTCGCTTTTGTTTTCTTCTTTTTTGTGATGCTGTGTCATGATTCAAATATATGGGTGCAAATTTATATTATTATTTCTAATTGTTTAACAGGCACATGACGCCTTTTTGCTGCCAATCTCACGTTTTTCCTAATTTAAAGGCGGATTTTTAGGCTTACTCAACAAATTTATAAACAACTTATATGCCCCCGGCACACCAGCCGGCAACTGCCTGAAAAATGCCAGCGATGTATAAATAAATCTCCCCTCGCCATAGTTACCGGTTATCAATGCGCCGTTGTTTGGCGCTTCTCCAGGATCATTCATTTGCAACGGGGTCTTGTAATTAGGATCAACATCTCCCACAAAATATAGTCCCCGTTCCTGTGTCCAGCCGTTAAAATCTTCCTGTGTTATTTTATTGGGGTAACTCAATACAGGGTTTTGCGGATCTAATATCGTGATCTTAGCGTCCTCGTCTGTAACCCTTCTGTTTACTACGCTGAAAGGATATGGACCGATCTGTTTGGTAGCAAGCCCATTATTGTTGTTATATTGAATGAGCAGGTTACCCCCGTTTTTTACATATTCAAGCAGTTTTGGCTGTTCAATTGCCAGGCGCGGGTTAACATTGTAGGCCCGCACGCCGGTAACAATCGCATCGTATCCCGAAAGGTCGCCGTTCATGATCTCTTTTTCACTCAACTCATGCACATCAAAACCGGCCTGACGTAAGGCATCAGGTACAAGATCGCCCGCACCATTGATGTACCCTATTTTTTTACCGGCCAATTTTAAATTCAGGTTCAGCAGCTTCGCCTGTGCCGGCGGAAATAAGGTAATGTTAGGTACGTGATCATAGTTAATCTCCTTTATCCCATATTTATAGGCCGATTTATCGTTATCAACTGTTATTCCTACTTCTGCCAGGCCATTATTTGATTGGTTATCTGTTGGTGTAATGACAAATTTCTCCGTCCACTCATCTCCTTTGTTTTTATTTTTAAAGGCGATAAGTTCCGGATCAGATTTCCATCCTTTGGGCAAAGCCAATTTGATGCCGCCAGTTGCGCCTTTTTGAAAGCTTTTAAGCCTTATTTGCAAGTTTTGAGGCATGCCGGTATCAAAAACGTATACCGGACTGGCTACGTTTGCCGTAACGGGCGGCGCGATTACCACAGGCTGATAAATTTCCCCCTTAGCAGGATCAACGTATTTATAAACAAGTTTTCTGTCAACAGTATCGAGGTGACCGTCAATAGAAAATACAAATTCTACCTTTGGAGCACCCGGGTTTTCCGGGTTCCCTGCATTTCCGTCATTGCTAACATCATACGTGCCAACTTGATGTGGTGACTCAAGCCAATATGGTTGAGTTATATGGCCTGCAGCGCAATCAGCGCTGAATGTCTGAAGCTCATTTGCCGGTATAGTTTTGTCTGTGTTAGTAACAGGTAGTGCATAATGCGCCAAAGGCTCAATAAAGTCGGACGTAACACCGATATTATCGCGGTGCTGGATTACTGTCAGTCCGTTTAGTGAAACCTTTAAACCATAGCGACTTATAACCTGCGAACGAATGTTCATCATATCACCAACGGCATAAGTGGGTTCAGCAGTATAGGCTTCGAACCATAATCCCGCGCAAGCGGTTATCAGATCATTCAGCTCTTTTGTTTTCTGCTTTCGCCAATAGCCATCGGTTAACTTTTCTACTTTATCCGATAAGGCAACCAACGCCGGTACACATTTCTCCGGATGATCTATATCAAAGTTTTTACGGATAGTTTCAACACTGCTACCTATGTCGCTTCCCCCTTTAACTCTCTTCCATGTGGTATTAACGCCGTCCATCAGGTCATTTTGAGGAGCATCGCCCAAAATGGTTTTAAAAAACTCAAATGATTCGCCGCGTTGCCTGGCCGAGCCGAAACCCTGTGTTTTATGATTTGAGCGACTTTCGGCGGCGAGTTCGCCATAGCCTTTGCCGATTATAGCGTTGTAAACGCCAACATCTATTTTAAACTGATCGGGCGCTGTAGTATTTGTGCTTCCAAAATTAAAGGTGTTCCACAGCAACCGTTTTGCTTGCCAGGTTTGTACATATTTTAACTGCTCCGGATATTTTGTTGGATCAGCAGCCGCTGTAAATGCCTCTTGCGCGAGTATAGCAGATGATGTATGATGCCCATGACCACCCTCACCGGTGGTAGGGAAACGGCAAATAATTACATCGGGTCTGAATTTGCGAATCACCCAAACCACATCGCCTAAAACTTTTTCTTTATCCCATATTTTTAATGTTTCGCCCGGCCCTTTTGAAAATCCGAAGTCGTTGGCGCGGGTGAAAAACTGCTCGGCGCCGTCAACCCGCCTTGCGGCCAAAAGCTCCTGCGTACGTATCAGCCCTAATAATTCGCTTTGCTCATTGCCCAATAAATTTTGACCGCCGTCGCCACGTGTCATAGACAGATAACCGGTACGGTAATGCTTTTCCTGCGCCAGGTAAGCCAGCAGACGGGTATTTTCGTCATCAGGGTGTGCGGCTACATATAACACACTCCCTAATACGTCGAGCTTCTTAAAATTTTGCTGTATGGTTACCAGGTCGGCTGGTGGTGCTGTTTGTGCGAATGCAAATGGTGCAAAAATTAAAAATGCGGCAATAAGTCGGATTCGATTCATATCAGCAAATATATTGAAAGATCAATGCCAAATTTTATGTGTATCAAGAATTTAACAATGCTGTGGGATTTCGCATGTGGGAATTTCGATTTCGGATTGCAGAGGACCTCGAAGTAACGAAAAATATTTTCGTCCATTTAAAGTATCAACGCCTCTCAATCGTCAACATAAAAGACGATATGTGAAATGATCTTATATTGCTTAAAAAGAAAAAACATGAAAACAATCTTTATCTATCATTTGTTAATCAATCGATTAATTTTTTCTAATTGATTATCAGCCAATTATCTTAACATTACAAACAAATGACAACATCAATCAATCGTTTGATTAATTTTGTTGAAGTAAAGCAATGGATAAAGATAAAATAGATAAAAAGGATCATATCCTGGATGTTGCTGAAAAGGTGTTTTCAGATCTTGGATTTGACGGCGCGTCCACACGGATGATCTCCGGCGAAGCGGGTGTGAATATGGCCATGCTTAATTATTACTTCGGATCGAAAGAGGGGCTGTTCCTCGCAGTTTTTGAACGGAAAATAGCATCATTTCGGACCCTGCTGCAAAATATTGGCAGCGATGAAAGCATATCGTCATGGGATAAACTGGCAAAGTGCATTGATAACTATGTTGACCGCATTATAGTAAACAACTGTTTTCAAAAGCTCATCAACAGGGAGCTTTCGATGAACAAGCGCTGGGACCTGACAGATAAGATCACTGAAATATTGATGATAAACGTGATCGAATTAAAAAAAATACTTGATGAGGGTGTTAAAAATGGCAACTTTGCCAAAGATATTGATACCCAACTGGTAGTAGCGACCATTTTCGGCACAAAGAACTACATTATTAATACACCGCATTTATCATCGCTGCTACTTGAGCACGATGTCCGCGACGAGAAGTTTTTAGAAGAAACCCTCAAGCCCCGGATTAAGAACTACATGAAACGACTGTTAAAAGCCTACTTACTGAATGACAATGACAACACAAAATAATAGACACAACCTACATCCCGTTAAAAACGTGACCACAATTTTTAAAAACTACATCATTCCTGCAATAGTTTTAACCCTGCTATTTGGAAGCACGGCAAATGCACAGGACAGGGTTATAACCTTAGACGAGGCCATTAAACTTGGCGTAGATAACAGCAATGTTGTAAAACTTTCGCACGCAAAGGTTGATGAGGCAATTTCGCAATACAACCAGGCAAAGGACCAAGCATTACCGTCAGGCAAAGCAAGCTTTGGCTATGACCGTGCGCAAATACCAGCAAATAAGGTGGAATTCGGTTCCTCTACACTCAACTTGCCTTCGAGCGCAAACGCTTATTTAGGTAACATCTCTTTGAATGAAGTGATCTTAGGCGCACATAAATTAAGATACGCGCAGCAATCAACAGAATTATTGGCCCAGGTTGCCCGTTTAGGCGTAGACAATGATAAGGACCAGATCACTTACGATATCATTGAGTCATACTATACTTTATACAAAGTATTGCAAAGCAAAAAAGTAGTTGAACAAAATATTGCTACTATTGATGACCAGATAAAACAGGCACAGCGTTTTTTTGACCAGGGGCTTGTAACCAAAAACGATGTGTTAAGGTTCCAATTGCAACGGTCAAATATTCAACTGACAGGCATTGACCTGGAAACCAACCGGAAAATTGTTAATTATAATCTCGACGTTTTGCTCGGTTTACCAGAAACCACTCAATTGGCAATTAGCGAGATCGTAAAGGAGAATCAGCAGGTAGGACCCGTTTCCGGCTATGTTGATACAGCCTTGGCAAATCGCATTGAAGTAAAACAACTTGACTTGCGTTCAAAAGTTGCCGAGACTAATATCAATAGCATAAAGAATAACACTTTACCAACACTGGCAGCGTCTACAAGCGCCTACTATATAGGTTTTTCAGCAGACCCTATTCCGCAATCCGGTAAATACATAACCCCCATAACTATCGGCTTGAATTTATCCTGGAACTTTTCATCGTTGTGGGACAATAAAAACAAAGTAACCCAGGCGAAGATACAGCAGCAGGAGGTTGAACTGAATAAAGCGATAGAGATCAACGAGGTTAAAAAACAAGTGAACCAGAGCTATCAGAATTATGTGCAGGCGCTCGACAAAATAAAGCTTTTACAAACATCAATTGACCAGGCTGGAGAAAACAATAAGATCCTCGAATCAAAATATAGAAGCAATATAGCTTCGGCAACAGACAGGGCCGACGCTGAAGTATTGCTCTTCCAGGCGCAGATCAATTTGGAACTTGCTAAAGCAGACGCGGGACTTGCATACTATGGTCTGTTAAAATCAACCGGAAAACTTAATAAATAATAGAAAAACCCTAACAATACATACAATGGCAAAGGCACACGAAACACAAGAAAACGAAACCAAAAAGAAACCGAATAGGGTACTTCCTATCGTTTTAGGAATAATACTAATAGGAGGTGTTATTTTCGGTATAAAAGAATATATATATTACGGCAAACATGTTGACACTGATGATGCACAAATTGACGGGGATATAAGCCCGGTTGTTGCGCGTGTTGGCGGTTACGTTGACAGCATCTACTTTGAAGAGAACATGCATGTTAATAAAGACCAGATGTTGGTAAAAATTGATGACCGTGATTACAAAGTTAAGGTTGAGCAGGCAGAAGCAGCAAAAGTTGGTGCAAGTTCAAACATAAACGTTGGCGAATCGCAGATCTATGCCACTACTGCAAACTCGGCAAGCGCAAAGGCGCAAGTTGAATCAGCGGCCGCAAGACTTGACAAAACCAAAAAGGACTATCAGCGTTATGCCAACCTGGTTAAAGACGGATCAATAACACAACAACAATTTGACCAGGCCAAAGCGGACCTGGAAGTGGCACAAGCTACCTATAGGGCAACACAAGAACAATATAAAGCTGCACAGGAACAAATTGGGACTACAAAAAGCCAATTGCAGGTTACTCATACCGCAGTAAGCCAGAAGCAGGTTGATGTTGATTATGCAAAGCTGCAATTATCATATACTGATGTAAAAGCGCCATCAAGTGGTATTGCATCAAAAAAGAATGTGCAGATAGGCCAGCTGGTACAGGCCGGACAAACACTGTTCTCAATTGTTAACGATAATAGCATCTATGTAACTGCAAACTTTAAAGAAACGCAGTTGGATAAAATTCAAAATGGTCAAAAAGTAAATATTGAAGTTGACGCTTATCCTGATTTAAAATTAGAGGGTACGGTTTATAATTTTTCACCAGCTACAGGCGCCAAATTTTCTTTATTGCCGCCCGACAATGCTACAGGCAACTTTGTAAAAGTTGTGCAGCGCATTCCGGTTAAAATAAAGATCAATGCGTCTAAGGACGTAATGGACAAACTGCGTCCGGGCATGAGCGTAAATGCCTCTGTAATTTATAAAAATTAAGTTCATAGCTGATGGTTCATAGCTCATAACCATTAATTGGTTACTGCGGGCTATAAAAACCGTCAGCTGGCAACTAAAACAGGTGAATGGTTCATTCTTACGCCGTCTGTGCGGCCACCATGAACTATCAACCATGAACCATGAACTAATAACAAAAAAACAATGGCTGAAACTGGCTTTAAAAAATGGATCATTACCATCACGGTTATCGTGGCTTCGTTACTGGAGCTGATAGATACTACGATAGTGAATGTGTCCTTACCGGTCATCCAGGGCAACCTGGGCGCCACACTTGAAGACGTTGCCTGGGTTGTTACCGGCTACGCCGTTGCAAACGTAATAATACTCCCTATGTCAGGCTGGCTCGGAAGCCGGTTTGGGCGTAAACAATATTTTATCACTTCCATAATAATATTTACCATAGCATCATTTTTGTGCGGTAATGCTACCAGTCTTAATGAGTTGGTGATTTTCAGGATCTTGCAGGGGCTTGCTGGTGGGGGGTTGATATCAACGTCACAAGCTATCCTGGTAGAAACCTGGCCACGTGAACAAATAGGGACCGCTACAGCGCTGTTTGGTTTAGGCGCCGTTGTGGGTCCAACTGTAGGGCCAACCATCGGCGGATATATTACAGACCATTACTCATGGCGCTGGATCTTTTATGTCAATATTCCTGTTGGGGCGCTGGCGGCTTTTTGTGCTTACACCTTTGTACGAGAGACGCCCAAAGAGGCAAAAGGGAAACCTATTGATTGGTGGGGCATTGCGTTACTTGCTATAGCTGTAGGCAGTTTGCAAACCATCCTTGAAAAAGGCGAATCGGAAGATTGGTTTGCCAAAACCTACATCCTTGTGCTTACAATAACAGCCGTTTTAGGTGTTATTCTATTTATCTGGCGCGAATTAAGTATCGACCACCCTATTGTGAACTTTAGCATTATGCGGCACCGAAGTTTCGCCGTCGGGATGTTTACCTCATTTGTGCTTGGCTTTGGCTTGTATGGTTCGGTTTTCGTATTTCCAGTGTTTTGCCAGAATTTGCTCGGGTTCTCGGCTCAGCAAACCGGTGAACTGCTGTTCCCGGGCGGATTGTGCACCATCGTCATGATGCCATTTATCGGAAAGATGCTTAACAAGGGTATTCCTGCACAATTTATGGCGACCGTAGGGATGTTTTTATTCTTCGTGTTCACTACGATGTTGAGCAGTTCAACCCTGGGTACAGGTGAGAAAGATGTATTGATCCCTCTTTTGATAAGAGGTGTTGGTATGGCCCTGTTATTTGTTCCGCTGACTACACTAGCTATAGCAGACCTGAAAGGCCCTGAACTGGGCCAGGGTACAGGTTTAAATAATATGATGCGCCAGTTAGGTGGTTCTTTTGGTATTGCTGTACTTACCACAATTATACATATCAGAGTGGCTACACACCGTAATAATTTGCTAAGTAACATAAACCCTTATAACAATGCGTTTACGCAAAGGTTGAATATGCTTCAGCAAGGTTTTATGGCCAGAGGTAAATCTGCCTCTGACGCGATACACATGGCATACGCTGCTATTGAAGGCGCTGTGACCAGGCAGTCGTTACTGTTAACTTATGACGATGCCTATTGGATTTCAGGATTGGTAATGTTGTTCTCTATACCGCTACTTTATTTGCAGCCGTTTAAAAAGGCTGTTAAGATGCCGGTTGATGCCCATTAAAATGTAAAAAGCCGTCTGCTAAATAGCGGACGGCTTTCCCCAAAAAATCTACAATTAAAAATTCATCACCGGCCCCGGATCCTAACTACCTTTTAAAAAATATATTAATTGCCAGGGTTTGTTTAATCTAAGTTTTAAATCTATGTTTTTTTAACGAAAAACGCAAATTTTATTTGTGATTAAGACTATCAATTGTGAAGAACAGATGAAATTTTTGATTTCCTGTATGTTTTTTTTAAGATTAACTCTCCAAAGGCTGAGTTTTTTTACCCTTTTCGTGTGTTTGCTAAATCAGATGCGTTGATTATTGAAAATACAACATGGTAAGTTCATCTTTTCTTAGCAGGAGGACACTATTGATCAATAACGTTTAACTAATATATTTTTTGTTGTTATAAAACAATTTATATTAGTGCTATGAAAACCAAACCTATCCTTATTAGCATAGCGGCTATGCTTCTACTTGTTGCTGTATTTTTCTTTGTGCGCGGCAGAAATTCTGCTAAGCCCGGCAAAGACGAGATTAATCAATTTTTAAATGGGTTTAATAACCGGGTAAAAGAAGGCAATACCGATTCATTAATGGCATATTTTGAGACCGGTAAAAGTCCTAAAGTGTTAAAACGACTTGTTAATTTGCTGGAAGGCAAAAAGGGCGTTAACGGCAAAGAAAAGCCTGTCTTCAGCCTAAGTCTGGACGTTGATGCAAGCGACATAAAAATTGCAAATGCCGATTTTATTACCGCGACTATTCCTGTAAAATTCACTCATGACTCAGTTGACAATAAGCAATCAACACTTATTCTGAAAATACATAAGATTGGCCCGCATCAGTTCAAAATTATGCGATTTGACGCACGGCAACTATTAGTTGATTATGTTGCATACGAAAATTATGTACAAAATAAGTTTTTAGATGAACAAATCGTTTTTAGCCCAATTACCCTCGCCGGCTTCAAGACAGCAGAGCAATTAAAAACAAAGTACGACAGTGTGATCTGGTTTGCTCATGTTAATGAAAAAACATTTTTCTATGTGATAAAAGGTAAATGGGACGCACGCAAAGATATTAATCGTGAAAAAGATTCTGTGATTGAGCCATATAAAATGGGCCTGATTAACCCGGAATTGAGGGAGATCATTCCCGTTGATTATGATTTGATTCACAACATAGGCGCAACGTTTCCTGGCCTTGTAGAAGTTGAAAAAGAAAATAAAAGAGGATTTTACGATTTGCAAGGGAAAATTATAGTCCCTGTCAATTATGATCAAATATTCCCGATAGACGATGACCATAATCTCGCTGTTTTAAAAAACGGCCCTGATTATTTTTATCTTAAAAAGGACATGACTATTTCAGAAAAGGTGGATATAAAAATTGCGGATTTTTTTCCGAAGATAACAGACTTGGCGAATCAATACAACATCTACAAGAAAGCACTTTCAGTGGTTACTGAATATAACTCCCGCGATGATAATGGAGCGGTTTATATTTCCCCGTCTTATCTCTCTGACTTAAATATCGTCTACAAAATAATAGATTTTAAAAATCCTTTAAGAAAAGGCCGATACGACTTAGTTCATGAGAATTATGAAGTAAGATATTCAGGAGCTGGTAGAGAAACACCTAATTGGCTCCTGGCATCATTTTATTCAATCAGGGACTACTTTTTGGGCGGCCGTAGCGAGTTTTATGACAAAAAGAATCTATTGGTAATTGACAAGAAAAACGACAAAGTTTTTATACAGGATATTGGCACAGACTACAGCCCTTCAGGTGAAGGCTCATTGGCAGGTAATGTGTGTGATATAAACAATATCAAGGCAATTAATGATTCATTATATGAAGTAAAAGCAGGGGCTGTATTATGGATTGACCTTTATGATACAACCAAATCAATTGTTGGAGGGACCTATTATCATTATTTAGTAGTCAAAGGCGATAAATTAGTTGAATTGCCAAATAACAGAAATTTTGGTTTTACAAAATATGTTAAAATGGACGATTCTTATTTAAGCGGTTGCTATAATATGGTCACCAGCAATGGAAATAATCAGAAAAAAACAAACATTGATCGTATTACAGTCGAAATGCTTCGATATATGAAGAACGAAATTTATGCCGATTATAGATACCAGTTTAAAGACAAACGATGGCAGGCAGTATTTTTAGAAATGGCATCGTATGATGACCGTGGTGAAAACAATAAACCAAACAATGTCAGCGTCGACGATTCCCTAACTGTAATTGACAAATACAACATCAACTGGATCAATCAAAAGCTTAAGGGTGTAAAGACCACCCCAAATACACTTGCATCCAAATGAAAACTGCAGTAAGGCTGTTATGGTATTTTGCTTTTTTTTGGGTTGCGATATTATGCGCGGGTACGTTTTTGCAGTACTACGATTTTAAAAACAATTCCGCCTTTCTACAGATAAAACAGGCCGCTGTTAAAACGGGCTGGTACCTCCCAGCCTTTTACTGCCATATTATAGGGAGCAGCATTATTTTATTGGTTGGTTTTTTTCAATTCTCGAAAAAGGTTTATAACAGCTGTCCGTTGCATAAAGCGCTCGGTAAAGTTTATGTTTTTGGCGTACTGTTTTTCTCGGCCCCGGGTGCATATATCATGACCTTGTTTATTGACCGTGGTAAATGGGTTTTTATTTCATTTCTTATACAAAACACGCTGTGGGTATTATTTACGCTTGCAGCCTGGATATTTATTAAAAACGGCAATGTCGACGATCATGTTAAAATGATGCGCAGAAGCTATGCATTGGCCTTTGGCGCAGTAACGCTACGCTTTTACATATTCCTTTTTACTGTTTTCGGCCATGGTGTAGGGTTTGCCAATAATTACATCATTATTTCATTTTCAAGCTGGATTCCCAACCTTTTGCTGGTTGAATGGATCAATTATTATCACGAAAACCGATCACTTCACATCAGCTAAATGATTTTTATTTATTTATATAGCTCATTATCAGGAAAATATAAAACAAAAATAAGTTTTTTAAAAAACACCTTGTGTAATAAAAAATGGTGCGTATATTTGCATCCCGTCCAAAGGGATACTTTGGATAACCGGAGTGGTAGTTCAGCTGGTTAGAATACGTGCCTGTCACGCACGGGGTCGCGGGTTCGAGTCCCGTCCATTCCGCACTCGAAATGAAAGGGTTACATGAAAATGTAGCCCTTTTTTGTTGTGCAAGATTAAGTTTCCGTGAGCCCCCAAAATTTTCTTTATGCCATTTACAGTTTATATCATCCAGAGCCAACTTGATGGCACTTACTATAAAGGATTCTCAGAAAATCCACTAAAACGGCTTTTACAGCACAATATGGGAGAATGCACATATACTTCCAGAAAAATGCCATGGACAATTGTGTACATCGAAGAATTACCAACCAAACGGGAAGCCTTGATTCGTGAGCGGGCGTTAAAAAAGTATGCGCACTCACAAATCCAAAAGCTCATTTTAACAGACAAGAACGTACTGAAAAAATACCATGGTTCAGTTGGTTAGAATACGTGCCTGTCATCCCCATCTCAGATGGGGACGGGTTCGAGTCCCGTCCATTCCGCACTCGAAATGAAAGGGTTACATGAAAATGTAGCCCTTTTTTGTTATACAAGATTAAGTTTCCGGGAACCCCCAAAATTTTTTTTATGCCATTTACAGTTTATATCATCCGGAGCCAGCTTGATGGCACTTACTATAAAGGGTTCTCAGAAAATCCACTAAACCGGCTTTTACAGCACAATATGGGAGAATGCACATATACTTCAAGAAAAATGCCGTGGCAGCTTGTGTACATTGAAGAATTACCAACAAAACGGGAAGCCTTGATTCGTGAGCGGGCGTTAAAAAAGTATGCGCACTCACAAATCCAAAAGCTCATTTTAACAGAAAAGAACGTAATAAAAAAATATCATGGTTCAGTTGGTTAGAATACGTGCCTGTCATCCCCATCTCAGATGGGGACGGGTTCGAGTCCCGTCCATTCCGCACTCGAAATGAAAGGGTTACACCAAAAGTGTAGCCCTTTTTTGTTTTCGGTTTACTTGGTGGTTTACATAATTTAGGGATCAAGCGGAATATTTGTGGGGTAAATGAAAAAGTATTTGATTCAGTATCCAGGATGGTTTTAAGATCTTAGCATGTTGCCTTAAAAAATAAAAGCCCCCTTGCACTTGCTGCTTGGGGGCTTTCAACCTAAACCTTATCACAATTGAACTGACGAGTTTGTCAGTCCTTATACCGTTAAACAATTACTATACCAAAAATTCTAATTTAGTGACACACAGGACATAAGCTGGTAATAATGACGTAACAATGCGCAATGCTGTCATAAAATAGGTTCAGTTTATGACAAAATGCGTCTTTTTTACTATACAGCTTATGCCTGTTTTTGAAGATTTTTCCGTCGTAGGAAAGTGTCGAATAAGAACAATGCTAATATCACATCAAAAAACAAAAAGCCCTCTATCATGGGTTTGGTAACATAATTAGCAATAACAGGCATTTTTAAACCAGAGGGTACTTTCACAGAAACGCTGACACCAGACAAACTGATGTTCGATAAAGTGTACACTAACAAGATCAATATGGTAAGTACAAAAAATATCGTGATTCCTAAAATTATACGCTTGTTAATGGCCGCTTTTAATGGCTTCTCCGCATGTTCGGCACGGATAGCCTCCATCACGTTATAAGTAAAAGCCATTGACGGCTCATCAATCTCCATCGCCGAAAACTCCTTGTTTAGCTTTAACAGCTCATGATACCTGAGGCGGAACGCCTCATCCTGCGCAATGAGCGTAGTGATGGCTTTCTGCTCATCCGGTGTGCAATTGCCATCAATATAGTTCCAAAGTGTTTCTTCTATGTTATTCATATCAGTTCTTTAGCTTCGTGTTTTAAATTGCGCTCCAGTTTTTCTTTTAAACGCTGGCGCGCCCTGAATAATTTTACCTTAACCGTATTTGCTTCCATCCCCAATGCCCTGGCAATTTCTTCAAGCGATTGCTCGCCTTTGTAAAACATAGTTATTATGGCCGCATCATCCGGCAAAAGCTGCGTTATCGCCTGGTTCAAATAAAACGACCTCGATTTATTTTCGGCATTGTTAACATCGTATCCTGACGATTGGTTCTCTATCTGAATATAGGTATTCTCGTCATCAATTGAATCGGTATCTACCCTTTTCTTTCGCAAAAACGTCATAGCTGTGGTGTAAACAATACTATACAACCAGGTACTGAACTTTGATTGCCCCTGGAAAGATGCCAGCGAACGGTAGGCCTTTATAAAACAATCCTGCGCTATCTCCTCGGCGTCTTCCCTTCCTTTAGCAAACCGCAGGGCCAGCGTAAATACAAACCGCTGGTGGCGTTTAACCAAATCGGTATAAGCCGCTTGATTACCTGCCAGGGTTTGTTCTATCAACTCGATATCTGAAAGCTTGCTCTGCATCTGTTATAGCTTTCTGACTACGTTTTGTTGTCTGAGGTTACACGTTTATGTAAAGATAGTTGAATTAAGTTGTAATAGGTTAGAAAGGTTGTAGTAGGTTGCAATGAGTTAGAAAGGTTTTGATAGGTTGAGAACAACACTTTCAACCTTTCAACTCCTTACAACCTATTACAACACTTACAACTTTCTATAACTTTTTTCATCAAGACTGTAACCTCCCTGAAAATCATGTGGTCATAGCTTCCAAATACACCGCGTTGGTGATAAAAACAAAAACATTTATTAACTTTTAAAAAAAATAAATATCATGGACCGCACAGGAGAATTAGGTGTTATGGCAGGCATTTTAGTGCCAATAGCATTATTTACAATGATTTTTGGCATAGTTTACCTCGCCAAACGCGAAAGGCTGGCAATGATCGAACGCGGAATGGATCCCCGTAGGTATAAGCCCCAATCAGCACCTTTTCAAAATCTAAAATGGGGATTATTATTAATTGGCGCTGGTGTAGGCTTATTTTTAGCTTACCTATTAGACCACACTGCGTTTAGCAACATGCGCGGCAATTTTGATGAGGACGGCAACGTTGCTATTTACTTTGCGTTAATAGCTGTATTTGGAGGCCTGGGCTTATTCGCCTCGTATGTGATAGAGAAAAAAGACGTAGATAAGAATAAGGACAAAGAGGAGTGAGTAGTTGATTGGTGTCTGGTTGATTAAGGAATTGCGTAGTAACTTAATCAACCCAATCTAACTCAATCAACCTAATCAACCTCCGCCTACAAATACCGTTCCTTTAATATCTTAATATGGTGCATCTCATGACCCGCTATCATATAAGCTAAAGCCCTCACAGAAACAGGATTGCCGCTGGCAATCCCTTTTTGCGTTGATTGCTCATCAGTAAATGACTTAAAAAGGAAAATAGTCGACTCCCTCACTATTTTAAATTCATCGGCAAGGTCAACAAGCGAGCGGCCATTGAAAGTCGCTTTCTCCATATACACATCCTGATCAAATCCCGGTAGTTCGATTGCCTCCCGCGAGAAAGCGAGCGCACGGTAAGCGAATACACGTTCAGTATCGGCCATGTGCCCCAGCACCTGTTTTATCGTCCACTTACCTTCGGCATATGCATAACTTGCCTGTTGAGGGCTCATCTTTAAAAAGTAATCGTAGGTGCTGTGCTGCTGGTGCTCCAGTATTTCAAGTATAGGGTCATTGCCAACCAGGTCTACATACCGGGCTGCATAAGCTGAATATTCATCAGGCTGCGGTCTTTTTATCATGTCTGATATTTTTTAATACTATTCTAAAAGTTGTTCCTTTTCCTATTTCTGATTCCTTTACAAAGATCTGTCCATCATGGTAGTTCTCTATCATGCGTTTGGTTAACGATAAACCGAGACCCCAACCGCGTTTCCTGGTGGTGTACCCCGGTTGAAATACAGTATCAAATTTTGAGCGGGGTATCCCTTTGCCGGTATCGCTGATATCAATAAAAACCTGTTTTTTTATCTTGTTACCCGAAACGTCGACCTTTATTTTCCCTTTCCCGTCTATGGCGTTTACAGCATTTTTCAACAGGTTCTCTAGCACCCAATCAAAAAGGGGCACATTCAGGCCAGCCTGCAGATAGGGATTGCCTGTCATTTCAAAGCTTATGTTTTTACTTACCCTCACCCTGAAATAATCAACAAAATCCTTCACTACCTCGTAAACTTTGTGCTCTTCCAATTGCGGTTTCGATCCTATTTTCGAAAAACGGTCCGCAACTATCTCCAGTCGTTGCACATCGTTTTCCATTTCGGCTATTAAAGGATCGTCTTCAGCATTAAACTTCTCTTTCATCAGTTCAATCCATGCCATTAATGAAGAAATTGGTGTTCCCAACTGGTGGGCGGTTTCTTTAGCCAGGCCAACCCAAACCTGGTTTTGCTCCGATTTTCGTGACGAACTGAAGGCTGTGTAAGCCATCATCAAAAATATAGCGATAACGGAAAGCTGTACGTAAGGGAAATATTTTAACTGGGTAAGCAGGTCCGAGTCTTTGTAATACACCAGCCATTGCGACCCAAAAACCGTTAGCCTTATGGGGGTGTGCTGTTTTTTCATATAAGCAAGCTCCGATTTAAAATATTCTATATCATATTTCTTATGCGGCTTACCTTTTGTGTTGTCCTCGGCTTCGAGTCTTATAAATGTTTTAGTGGCATCCAACCCCCTCGAAAGCTGGATATCGCCCTTTTCATTAGTAACAATGGCTGGTACCGTTGAGCTGTCGCGCACTGCAAAAACATAATTTAAAAAGTCGTTGTCGTCCGAAGCTACAATTTGCTTCATGCTCATAGCCCATACCTGCGCACGTGTGCGCTCTGATTTGGCGATATTTCGGACCAGATAATTGGTGTACAATAACGACCCACTGGCTATAACTATCGCAAAACTAAGCAATGAGTATTTCCAGCGTTTTTTTTGTTGATATGGGTTCATCCTTTTTGGGGCCGAAAGTCAGTAAAGTCCGAAAGTGAAGCAAATTAAGTAAAAGTTGGGAAAGTATGAAAGTCAGTAAATACCGCACGTGGGGGGATTAAAAAAGAAAAAACGCAATAAGGTAAGGTAGTGCGACAGCTTTTCAACCAACCTCGCTTGTGCTTTCTGTCAAAATTCCTGACTTTCCTGGCCTTTAGACGCCCTTAATCGTCATATCAAAAACAACTTTCCGACTTTCCCACTTTCAGACTTTCGGACTTCCAACACTAAAACTATCTTTGCCGCACTATGTCCGACAAAAAAGTTAGAGTAAGATTTGCGCCAAGTCCTACAGGCGGTTTGCACCTGGGTGGCGTTCGTACCGTGTTGTTCAATTACTTGTTCGCTAAAAAACATAATGGCGATTTTATTTTAAGAATAGAAGATACTGATCAAAGCCGCTACGTTGAAGGCGCAGAAGCATATATTTTAGACTGTTTATCATGGTGCGGCTTAACCCCCGATGAAAGCCCGGTAGCCGGCGGCCCGTTTGCGCCTTACCGCCAAAGCGAGCGCAAGGCTATTTACCGCGAGTATGCTGAAAAACTGGTACGCCAGGGCCATGCTTACTATGCTTTTGATACACCCGAAGAGTTGGAACAAAACCGCCGGGAAATCCCTAATTTTCAGTACGGCCAGGTTTATCGCGATGGCCTGCGCAATTCACTCTCATTGACGGAACATGAAGTGAACGAGTTGCTTGATGCCCAAACGCCACATGTTATCCGCATAAAGGTGCCGGCAGACAGGCGGGTAAGCTTTAATGATATTATACGCGGACCGGTGAGCTTTGA
>Ga0206898_10206_pt1 | contig 16954 bp, 13 predicted proteins | sample Alteio_BWOrgHeat_50_FD_153237 | JGI IMG/M metagenome (GOLD analysis project Ga0206898, IMG submission 153237) | Enriched cells from forest soil in Barre Woods Harvard Forest LTER site, Petersham, Massachusetts, United States -... | ecosystem: Environmental > Terrestrial > Soil > Temperate forest >...
CGGTGTTTTCTGTAACCCATTGTGCATTAGAAGCAAAACCGAAGGTCAAAAACGCCCCGGCAAGGAGTAGATTTTTTTTCATTGTTTAAGGTTTAGTGTGAATGGACTTGTTAAGAATGTCCAAATTTAGGAGAGTTTGGCGATAAATGTCAAATAAAAAGTGAAAATATAGCTCAAATGGCGAATAAACGAGACCAGAATTAGTGATTTCTAATTTTAGAGGGATAAAAAAGGTGGAAATGTTAAAAAGTGATCGGGAAAGGATTGGCTCGTGCTTTCCAGGAATCTTATTTCTGTTATATTGTTGGTAGTTTTTACCTGCTCTATACCTTCTAATTTCGTGAGCTCCCAAATACAAATTTAATTTATGCTTTTCAGCCGTCATATGTTCTATGTCTTGTTTGTAATTGTGCTCTTGGTGGGCGGGATTGTTCCGGCTCAATCCTTCGTGCCAGGAACTACTTATTACGGACGTAAGAATTATATAACGTATCATGCCGGCAATTCCCCCCTCATTTTTTCGGCACCTCATGGCGGGAATGTTTCTCCTTCGGTGATTCCAGACCGTACCTGTAACAGCCCAGTGCTGGTGGCAGATGCCAATACCGCTGATTTGGCCATGCGGATAGACAGCGCCTGTATGATTGTCTTCGGTTGCCACCCGCATATCGTTATTTGCAACATGAGCCGGAAGAAGGTTGATTGCAACCGCAACGAGGCAGACGGAACATGTGGCAACAGCGAAGCCGACATCGCCTGGCAGGATTTTCACAGCTATCTGGATACAGCTGTTCAAGCCGTGATAGCAGACTATGGCAAAGGGTTTTACATTGATTTGCACGGGCATGGCCATCCCATTCAACGCCTGGAGATGGGGTACCTGATACACAACAATCAACTTGCATTGGCCGATTCCGTTTTAAACAAGGCTGCAGACACGATCCGTTTCGGAATGCACCACCTCTGGTCCATCAATCAGCCTTCATTAAGCCTGACACAGCTTTTACGCGGCCCCGATGCCATTGGCACGCAGCTGGCTCAGCGAGGTTATCCTGCAGTTCCTTCGCAGCAAGATCCTTATCCTCTGCCGGGTGATCCTTATTTCGACGGAGGGTACAATACTGATCGCTATGGAAGTGCCAACGGAGGTGCGATTGATGGTTTTCAGATCGAGCATAACTTAACCGGGGTGCGAGACACATACCATAACCGGGCCGTTTACGCCGATACGCTGATACAAGTAATGAAAACATTTTTGCTCAAATATTATTTCAATCCGGCAACACTTTCTGGCTGTAAGCTCGTTACCGGTGAACCAGAGTTGGCTGTATCCAATCTTCATACGGTAATATATCCTAATCCTGTCACGAATACATTGACGGTTCATTTTCCTCAAATGGAAGGCTATAGCACGCTTAGTCTCATTAATCTGCAAGGCCAAATTATAAGCTGCCATACTTACCAGCAAACAAGCGACGTGCTCCTGGATCTCGAAAATACTCCATCCGGTTTATATTTTCTCCGACTGCAGAGCGGCAATCAGGATGAAACACAAAAGCTGTTGATTCTACCCCGTTAAAGATTGAGGATTTTTGGATTTGGGATTAAAGGATTTTTTGAGGCACTCTTTCAAATCCTAAATCCTAAATCCGAAAATCCTTTAATATTTTCTAATTCGGCTGCATGGCAATTTTCCGTAACATTAGCCCATGGTAGTTAGTTATTTAAAAAAGCATCTTGGCTTTATTCTTTTTTCAGCCCTTCTCCTGGTGGGGCTTTTTACTTATAAAACCTATGGCATGTCATGGGATGAGAAAGAGCAAAGAGGTATTGGCCTGATCAGTTACAACTACCTGGTTCATGGCGATAGTACCTTGCGTCATTTCAGTAATAATGTATATGGAGTAGGAGTGGAGTTGCCGTTGGTGATTATTGAAAAAGTTTTTCGGATGAAGGATGTCAGAAGTATATTCTGGATGCGCCATGGAATTACTCATTTATTCCTGGTGTTTGGTGCCTGGGCATTCTTCCTGCTTATCGATGGATTATATAAAAACAAACTGCTGGCAACGCTCGGGTTTGGGATGTTGGTGGCTATGCCGCTTATCTATACGCATTCATTCTACAATACCAAAGATGTGCCATTTCTGTCGATGTATATTATTTGCTTCTGGCTGGCTTATCGTGCTTTTCAGAAAAATACGGTTGGATCATTTGTGATGCTGGGACTGGGATGTGGTTACCTAACCAATATCCGCATCATGGGTATTCTCCTGGTTGCCTGTATCTCCTTGTTTTTTCTGATTGATTATATAGGAGTTAAGAAAGATCTCGTTAAGAAAAAGCAAATCCGCACTTATTTCTGGATCTTTCTTGCCACCGCTCTCGGCACGTTATATATCACCTGGCCTTATTTATACAGTAATCCTGTTCAGAATTTTACCGATGCATTTAAGAATATGTCCCGCCACGGCTGGGAGGGCATTATATTGTTTAATGGCCGGTCAGTCAAATCCACGGAAGTGCCCTGGAACTATGCACTCACCTGGTTTGGTATCACTACACCTTTAATATACCTGGCCGCCGGTATAACCGGTATCGTCTTTTTGATCGTTCATTTTTTCAGAAATCCAGGGCTGTTTCTTACCGATAAGCTGCTACGAAATCAAAGTTTATATGTAATCGGTTTTTTTCAACCTTTGGTGTCAGTTATTCTTTTTCATTCCATCATCTTTGATGCCTGGAGGCATCTGTATTTTATTTATCCTTCTTTTATCCTGATGGCCATTTACGGGCTTCATGAGCTGTTTAAAACCAGGATGAAATGGGTTGTAGTCCTCGTGATAGTAACAGGCATCGGATGGAGTGGTGAATATATGATTTCAAACTTCCCTTTTCAGAATATTTATTTCAATGTCCTTGCCGGCAAGCAGGAGCCGGAAGCCCTGCGTAAAAGGTGGGAGCTCGACTATTGGGGCAATTCGTTTAAGCAGGCATTGGAGTACATTGCCCGCACCGATACCTCCCGTCACATTACCCTTGCGGTGAGTCATCCTTCGGTGATCTTTAACCGATGTATGCTTCCCCCGTCAGATTCGGCGAGGTTCATCTTCAAGGGGTATGAAAATGATGCCGAACGGGCAGATTATTTTATATCCGGCTACCGCAACCACCCGGAAGATTATCCTTTTCAGGCCAAGGCTGTTTATTCAATCAGGGTGGAGAACAGTGCTATTGCAACGGTATTTAAGGCCCGACGTTGAATGGAATTTCATTACTTTTGTCCTTCCAACATAAACCCATACAATTGATAACCATGAAAAAATTACTTGCCTTATTAATCGGTGTTTTTGCTTCTGCTGTTGCTTTTTCACAAACTGTTCCATTGGATAGTGTGGCAAAGTATGAAGGAAAGAAAATTACGGTATGTTCCAAAGTAACAGGAACGCATGTTTCCAGCGGAGACAAAAAAAATATAAATCTCAATTTCGGAAAACCTTTTCCTGATAATGTCTTCAGCGTATTCATCGCAGAATCCGATGCCTCCGGGTTTAAAAACAACCCTGCCGATTTCCTGAAAGATAAAAATGTGTGTGTGACCGGAGTTGTTAAAATCTACAAAGGCAAACCGGAAATTGTGGTTACAAAAGAAGATCAGATAAAAATTCAATAGTACCCTCTTTTTTTAGGTGTTTTTTAACCCCAACTGTTCTCCGGTTCTTAATCCGAGTCTCAGTCGGGGTTTTCTGTTTCCTGGAAAGGTCTATTGATAAGAACTTTACAGGCTATACAAGCATGATTTTTGTAAGCTCTAGTTTACAGATTAACTTAATTATAAGCTAATCCGTTTTTGTTTTATTTCTCAAAATAAAATGCTTCTTTTATGAAATCTTTTCTTCGCAAATCTCTCGAAGAAAAGTATTTGCCCATGACTACTAAAACAGCACTGATTACCGGAGGTACCAGCGGAATCGGTTTAGGTATAGCCACCAAATTTGCTTCCGAAGGATTTAATCTGTTATTAAATGGACTCGAAAAAGAAGGACCGGACATTTGCGCGGATTTGGCTAAAAAGTATGCCGTGAAGGTGATCTACTCCAATGCCAATTTGTTAAAACCAACAGAGATCACAAAGATGATCAGTGACGGGGAGGCCTCACTGGGTGGTTTTGACGTGTTGGTCAACAACGCAGGCATTCAGTTTGTTGCTCCTATTGAAGAGTTTCCGGATGAAAAGTGGGAAATGATTATAGGTATCAACCTGAGTGCTTCCTTCTACTCCTGCAAGGCCGTTTGGAAAGGAATGAAAGCCCGTAAATCGGGCCGGATCATCAATATTGCTTCTGCGCATGGGTTGGTTGCTTCGGAATTTAAAAGTGCCTATGTGGCCGCCAAGCATGGTTTGGTAGGACTTACCAAGGTCCTTGCGCTCGAAGGCGGAGCCTTCGGAATCACTGTGAACGCCATCTGTCCGGGTTATGTCAAGACCCCTTTGGTTGATAAGCAAATCAGCGATCAGGCCAAGGCGCACGGCATTTCGGAAGAAGAGGTGGTCAACAAAATCATGCTGTCCGAGCAAGCCATTAAACAGTTTACACCTGTGCCTGCTATTGCCGATCTGGCTTTTTATTTAACAGGAGATCAAAGCAAAACCATTACCGGTGCATCCCTCTCAATTGACGGAGGTTGGACAGCACATTAAAACGCAGTCATGAAAAAAAAGAAAATAACGCTTGCCTTGCAAGGGGGTGGGGCACATGGCGCCTACACCTGGGGAGTGTTGGAAAAGCTTCTGGAGGAAGATGTACTTGATTTCAGGGGAATCTGCGGAACAAGTGCCGGGGCTGCAAATGCGGTGGTCATGGTGCATGGATTGCAAAAAGGAGGAAACAAAGGAGCCATTGAACTCCTTGAAAAATTCTGGAAGGAAGTTTCCATCAGCACATCCACCTATATCTGGCCTGCACAGCAATTCTTGGATAATAACCTGTTTAAAGGAAATATGGACTATTCTCCTTATTATCAGTTCTTTTCCTACGTCACCGGTCATTTGTCTCCTTCTCAGTTTAATCCAATGGGAATTAATCCATTTGAAGCCATCCTCGATAAACTGATTGATTTTGAGGAATTGAAAACGAGCGACGTGAAACTGTTTGCCGGTGCAACCAATGTGCGTACCGGTTCTCCGAAAGTATTCAGTCTCCCCGAAATGAGTGTTAAAGCATTGCTTGCTTCTACCTGCCTGCCTACCATATTTAAAACAGTTGAGATTAACAAGGAGTATTATTGGGATGGAGGATATTCGGGTAACCCACCTATTGCACCGCTCATTTACGGCACCGATTGTTCTGATGTATTGCTGATTCAGATTATTCCGCTGAACAGAGACAAGGTACCGGTTTCTGTCACGGAGATTTCCAACCGGGTGAATGAAATCAGTTTCAATACAGCCTTGAGGACCGAGATGCGAATGCTCATGCACAAAGAAGTATTGGCCAAGAGTGAGAAAAAAGCCTATTTTCATTGGATCTCTTCCAACCACCTTTTTAATGAATTGGATTTTTCAAGTACATTAAACACCTCCTGGGATTTTTTTAACCGTCTTCGAAAAGCCGGTAGAACTGCTGCTATGCATTGGCTGGAGTCGGATCTGGCACATGTAGGGAATAAGACCTGTCCCATGCTTGAGGAATTATTCGGACAAGTTGAGAAAGACTGGATGTTTGAAATGGTACACAAACCAGCTATAGAGCACCAGGTGAATCCGGAGAAAGGGGAAGGCTAGCAGGGGCTATTTGCAAAGCTTGCTCATTTGCATCTCCAGGTAGTCGGCAAAGGTTTTTACATCCCCGTCAAGGTGATCGGTTTGAAAATCGATCAGAAACCGGACGGATGAACCATTATCTTTTTTTAGTTCCAGAAAAATACCCCCTCCATCGGTACAGTCGGGACAGCCGAAATTGCTGACAGCCTTAGTGATTCCGCGGAGCGAAGCCGGAATATGGTTGATGATATCGGCTGCCAGGAAACGTTTGTTTTTATCTCCCACCACCTGGGTACAATTCACTTTGTTTTGCTTGAAAAAGCTGTCGGTCGTGTCTGCCAGAAGTATCGAATCCTTGAATGTGTATTGAAACATGGGTGCACAATGCTTTTTACATTTGCCAAAATACACACCAAAGGTAGCCGACTCGATTGTACCGGCCTGGCTCTTGCAGTGCTCGCTTACCAGCAATCCCAACAAGGTGAGGAGAAAGGAAAAGGATAACCAAACTCTTTTTTTCATAATTCAGCCTTAAATCGAGTAGAATAAAATTTATTTTCCCGGAAGGTGCAAGTTAGTTAAGGTTTTCGGAACAGGTGTGTGGGTTAATTGAAGGCTTTAAAAAACACATTTTATGTCGAGTGAAATTAACAACAGTTTTTCTGTAAATATATTTCATAATTTGATAACATAATGACAGGGGAGGCCCTTTCACATGGTCAATAAGTTAATATTGGGAACATCAATTATTTTCTATGTTTTAAGTGGCTCTTCCGCTCATAATTGTGTTTTTTTTCAGAATTGAGCCAATAATCCATTGTTAATCTGAAATACTCATTTTGAGGGGCTTGCTTTTTGGACCAAATGCTTGATTTTCCTCCCCAAGGCCTGAATTCGTCAGTTAAAATGTAAAAAAAAGAGCCAATCTGCTCTCAATTATAAGGAGTCTAACACTGACCTTTAGTTTACAATTATCTAATATTCAGCATATTGTTTCTTAAATTCAAAGTTGTCTTGTTTTCGGGTTCCTTGGGAGTCTGACAAAATGGTTTATCTTTGAATTGTGTTAGAATGTTAATTACACAGAGTTGTGTATTAAAGTATTAATAATCAATAATATGACTTCGTCTACTATTCTTGATTATGCTCCCCCCAAAAAGGTTCCTCCCCGGAAGCAAGGTGTATTGAATGATATTATATGGAATGAAGCCGGCAAGGGAGTACTCAAATTCATAAGCGAACAGGTTGATTTAGACAGGGTAGGGGTTTTGTTGCTTTCTACCAGCGGCAAACAAACCTCTAATTTGAATGCAGAAGGAGAAATCAGGGCTATTATTGACCTGGAGATTATTAATAATCAACCATATAAGCTAAACGATTTTTTCAAGAAGGTTAACTCAGAGCTTCCCGATGCCGGTATTTATATCGGTTGCCTGGAAAGTAATTCAAGTCGTAAAGAGCGTATTTTCAAAAAATACCCTGAAAGCATCGCGAAGCTTATCTGGTTCGTTGATTTTGTATTTAAACGGATCCTTCCTAAGCTCACTTATACCAAAAGGGTTTATAATTTCATTTTTCGAAACAGAAAGCATGTCCTTTCCAAAGCCGAAGCTCTTGGTCGATTGAGTTATACCGGTTTCGAGATTATCGGGCACGAATTGATCAATAATCGCTTTTATTTTTCAGTGATAAAGGCTGGAGAACCGCTCACCGGTCACAAACCTTCGGGAGGCTTATTGTATAAAATGCCCCGTATCAGCAAAAAAGGTAAAATTGTTGGTATTTATAAAATTCGTTCGATGTATCCGTATTCGGAATACTTGCAGGACTACGTGGTATCAATGAACGGTTACAATGAGGTGGGTAAGCCCAACAATGATTTTCGTTTGACCCGCTGGGGGAAAATCATTCGCCGCCTTCACCTCGATGAGCTGCCTCAGTTGCTGAATGTGATGAAGTTTGAATTAAATCTTGTTGGTGTAAGGCCAATCAGTAAATTTGGCTTCGAAGCTTTGCCAGCCGATCTGCAGAAAAACAGGCTTCGTTATAAACCAGGCTGCATTCCTCCGAATGTATCTCTTGGAATGACTGGCTTCGACGGGGTAGTGGAGGCAGAACGCATCTACCTGAAAGAACGCCGGAAGTATGGCCGCATCGTAAATATTAAATATTTCTGGAAGGCAATCAGCAATATCCTGAGAAGAAAAAATGAAAGTTCCTGATTATTCAATAGAAATGAAAACCCTGACTAACTGTTGAAAACGTTCCTGATTAACATACCTGCAGGCATCCCAGCCACGAAAAAAGCAGTACTTACCGGACGTTTGGGTGTACAAGAAATGATCCCCTTTATATGAGAATAGCTTTCCTTTTTTTAGGCATCACAGTGTTGTTCTACTCCTGTGTGCCACAGCACAAAATTGTTTATGTGCAATCCCCGGCTGACAAGACGGTGGGCCTTTATCCAGGAGCAAACAAACGCGGTGTAACCATAGAGCCCTTTGACCTGCTCTACATCAGTGTTGCCAGCGCCAGTGCAGACCCTGCAGCTGTTAATTTTTTCAACCAGGATAAACTCAATTACAATTCCCTTTCGGAGCTCTCGCTTTCGGTACTTAGTTACACGGTAAGCGATTCAGGCGCTGTGACCCTTCCGGTGATCGGTAAAATCAAGCTGCAAGGACTCACGCTCGAGCAGGCTGCGGCGGTGATCCGGGATTCTTCTGTGAGCTATTTCAGCAAACCCATTGTTTCGGTGAAGTATGTCAATAACAATGTGACGGTGCTTGGAGAGGTTGCCAAGGCAGGAACTTATCCTTATACCAATGAAAAGCTGACCATTTTCAATGCTTTGGGACTCGCCGGAGACATTACCGAATATGGCAACCGGAAGAATGTGGTGTTGATACGTGAAACAAAAGATGCGGTACTCAAATACCGGCTTGACCTGACACAGGACAGTATCTTTAAATCTCCCTACTACCACCTTCGCCCTGGAGACCTGGTATATGTTGAACCGTTAAAGATCCGCCGGTTCGGAATGAAAGAATACCCCTTCGCGCTGATTGTGTCGGCGGTTACAGCGGTTTATGTCGTACTCTACTACGTGAAAAAATAATCCTTCATGCAACAAGATCAGAATACAGAGAGTTATTATTACGTCAAATCAGCCGTTCGCTTAATCAAACGCTATTGGTACCTGTTTGGTTTCTCGGTAGTTTTTTTTGTCGGCATTGCCCAATGCCTTAACTGGTACTTTCAACCGGTATATGATGTAGGTTGTGTGGTGCTGATAGATGAAGAAGTGGCCGGCAACCATCCGGATCCTTCCCATGAATTCATGAAAAGCTTTTCCATCTTTACTGCTACCAATGAAATTCAGCTCGAAATTCTGAAGATGAAATCGCTTGACCTGGTTGGTAAAGCCCTGGAAAGTACGCATGCTGAACTCACCTATACTGCAGAAAACGGGTTTAGAAGCAATGAATTGTATCAGGAGTCACCTTTTCGTGTAATCTATTCGAAAGACCATATTCAGCCGGTAGGCCTTAAGATTACGCTCGTTCCTTTGCCGAATAACCGTTTTCGGATCTTTACCGAAAAGCCGGGAGAGCTGATTCACCTCTACAATTTTGACAAGCACCGGACTTGTATACTCAATACCCTGAAGATAGATAAAGTGTGTGGATATGGTGATACACTCAAAACCCCCTTTTACTCCTTTTCAGTGGTGCTTGATGCTGAAAAGCTGGCCTATTATGCGCCCACAACCAAATTCTCTTTCCAGTTCAATGACCTGAACCTGCTGGCTTATACGGTGCAGAAAGAACTCAACATCGAACAGCTTGCCAAAGATGTACATGCGGCCAGTATAAAGCTGAAGACAAAGAATGTGCAGAAAGGAATCGATTTTATCGATGCCCTTACCACAGCCTATCTGCAGCGCAATATGGATAAGAAGAATTCTCTTGCTGAAAACACGATCCGTTACCTGGACAAACAGTTGGGAATTATTGAAGATTCGCTTAACCTGACCGAAAGCAACCTGCAGGTTTTCCGTTCTTCCAAAAAAGTGATGGAGATCGGTGCAAAATCGGATCAGGAGTTTAAAGGAGCCGGGGAGTTGGAAAATCAAAAGGAAGAATTGCTGGCCAAAGCAAACTACTATTCTTATGTGAAAAAAACGCTCGACGGGGATCATGACATGACCAGCTTGCTTGTTCCGTCTTCCATGGGAATCAACGACAATGTCCTTACCGGAATTATTGATGAATACCTGAAGCTGAACAACGAACGCAATCATCTGATTCAGACAAAACAAACCCGGAGCCCTGTTTTCGAAGACCTTACTTTGCGCCTGCAAAATCAACGGGGCATGTTATTGGAGAATATCAATTACCTGATCAGTACCAATAACTTGCTGTTGGGGTCAGTTGAAGGTCGTCTGAAGAAAAAGAACGACCAGATTTCCGAGTTACCGGTGACTCAACGCGAAATGGTTGGTATAGAGCGAAAGTATAAGCTCAACGACAACAGTTATAATTACATGCTCCAGAAAAAAGCAGAAGCCGAAGTTGCCAAAGCTTCCAATATTCCCGAAAATGATATTCTGGAACCCGCACGTCTGCTTCAGCCCAAAGCCAGTTTCCCGAATAAAATTCTAAACCTGGCTATCGGATTCTTTCTTGGTCTGATATTTCCATTTGCCGCTTTTGGTGTAAAGAATTTTATGGACAACACGGTAACCAGTGAACATATGGTACAGGCGGTCACCACCCTTCCATTTATAGGCCGGATCTATCACCGCAAGGGCCGCAAGCCGGTTGCTTTACTCATTGACGCACCCAAATCGGCTATCTCCGAATCCATCCGGAGCATACGTACCAATCTGGATCACTTTCTGCTTGGAAAAAACCACCAGGCAATTCTGCTGACCTCCACACTTTCAGGTGAAGGAAAATCCTTCGTCTCCTTAAATCTGGCGAGCAGCTTTGCGCTCCTGGGCAGGAAAACGGTATTGGTAAGCTTTGATATCCGTAAACCGGGAAACAGTTATCCCGCCCTTAAGCTGGAATGTCAACTGGGTATTAGTTCTATACTCTCCGGAAGAGCTACCATTGAAGAAGCTTTGGAACATACTTCGATCGCAAACCTTGATTTTATCGGTGCAGGTCCGGTACTTCCCAACCCTTCGGAACTGATCGGATCGCTTAATACCGAAACGCTGATGACCAAACTGAAGGAACGCTATGACTATGTGATTGTTGATACCCCGCCACTTGGCCTTGTCACCGATGCACTGTTGCTGATGAAGTTTGCCGACATTAAAATGTTTGTGGTCCGCTCCGGACATACTCCCCGGGAACAAATGGCTGTTTTACTGAGGGAAATTGAAAGCAAAAAAATCAATCAGTTTTACTGGCTCATGAATGATGTGGATGCCAGTGATACGTTTTACGGTCGTAAAAATGAATACTTCTCTCAGGATTGAGTTGTCCGCGTTTTTCATTCACCTCTATTACGCAGTGCCTAACGCATGATCTTACAGAAATATTTTTCCAAACAGGATTCCCGGTCGGCCAAGGCATTTAAAAATATTGTCGGTTCTTTTGCAATCAAATCCATCAGTGTAGGTATAAACCTGGCACTGGTACCATTGACAATCAATTACCTGAGTCCCGTAAAAAATGGAGTATGGCTCACCATCAGCTCCATGCTGGGCTGGATCAGTTTTTTTGATATTGGGCTGGGTCATGGCTTGCGTAACAAACTGGCCGAAGCCATTGCTAAAGGAGAGATGCACAAAGCCAAGTCGTATGTGAGTACTGCTTATTTTTCCATCTCCCTGCTTTGCTGCTCGCTTCTGCTGCTCTTTTTCGGTCTCAACAGGTTTATCGACTGGAATGCAATCCTTCACGTGCCCAAGGAAGTGGATGAGAACCTGAAATCCATCGCGCTCATTCTCTTTTCTGTTTTCTCTATGCAATTTATCCTGCAGCTCATTAACAGTATTTTCCTGAGCAACCAGCAGCCTGCGCTGGTTTCTTTGTACAACATGATTTCTAACCTGTTTGTGCTTGCCGGACTGGCCTTGCTACTGATGTTTACAAAAGGCAGTTTGTTTTATGTTTCGTTTATCTTCTCTATAATCCCTTTACTGGTGTTGCTGGTGGTCAATATCTATTATTTCAGGACCAAATTCAGCGGGTTTTCCCCTAGCTTTGGCAGTATCGATTTCAAGGTTCTGAGGGAAGTGCTTAGTCTGGGCGTAAAATTTTTTATTATTCAGATTTCAGTGCTGATATTTTTTCAGACAAGTAACTTCCTCATCTGCCGCTATTTTTCTCCTGATCTGGTTACTCCCTATAACATTGCTTTCCGTTATTTCGGGATCGTCACCATGCTGTTCAGCATCATTGTTGCGCCTTATTGGTCGGCTTATACAGAGGCATATGTGAAACAGGATTTTAAATGGATCCGTGACTCCCTGCGTAAGCTGGTTAAAATCTGGCTGGTACTGGTGGTGCTTGCCATCGGAATGCTGGCTTGTTCCGGGTATGCTTATCACTTATGGGTAGGTGATAAGGTGAAGGTGGATTTCAAGATTTCACTCTTCATGATGTTGTATACCGTAATCGTGAGTTATGGTAACATCTACATCATGGTCCTCAATGGAATCGGTAAAATCCGGTTGCAGATGATTGTCAATGTGGTGTGTATGATCGTGTTTATTCCCTTGTCGTATTACCTGGCAGTGATTTTGAAAATGGGTATCACCGGAATCATTCTCGCCACCATTATATGCAGCATGTACGGTACCGTCATCGCTCCATTTGAAGTAAAGAAAATGCTTTTAAGAGGCCGCAGGTAATGACGGATATTGATACTCCATATAACCGATTGCGCAGAGCCACCGACTATTTTATGTTAGGCGGCCTCATTGCCGTGAGTGGCTTTCCTTTCTTTATGACGGCTCAGATCAATTTTTTTATTCTTTTTCTGATCGTATCAATCATCTACCTCAGGCGAAGTATTGTCTTTGACGGCCGCATGCTGTCTGTCGTTGCTTTTTTTCTGGTGGTAGAAGTATTGCAGTTTCTCTTTATCAAGCCGTTTGATCCCGTAATGATCTCGGGTACGTTTATCCGGATGTTTCTGAGCTTTTTTGTTGTGAGTCTTACGGGTAAGAATTTTGCCAAGTACTTCACGAATATCGTTTATGTATTTTCCATCATCTCCTTTTTCTTCTTCATTCCTTCACTCCTAAGTCCCAGTTTCTTTAATTTTTTTGTTTCTTCCGTTTGCCCTCATTTCGATCCTCCTTTTGCCGATCCGGGAGGATTCTACATCGTATGGCCGACGAATATCATCTTTTGCTTTCACGAATGTGTGCTGGCCGAGTTTCGCAACCCGGGTCCGTTCTGGGAGCCTGGTCTGTTTGCCGTGTTTCTCAATCTGGCGCTTGTATTTAACTTCATAGAGACAAAGAAAATCTGGGGCATCAAGAATATTGTGCTCACCCTGGCATTGGTCAGTACACTCTCTACAGCAGGTTATATTGCATTTTTTGTGCTGGTCTTTTCCTTTTACCTGGTCAATCAAAGCCTGGCCAAGAAGATAATTTTCAGTGCCATATTGCTGCCGGGGTTGCTTACGCTCTATTTTTCGCTCGATTTTCTAAGCACAAAGGTGGAAGAGAACATCGATCTTGCTGGAAGCACAACCTCTTCCCGTTTTGGAAGTGCGTTGATCGATATTGAAGATTTTTCAAAGAGTCCGTTTATCGGTTGGGGCAGGGGAGTGATGCGCTATGGAGGAAGGGCCTTTTCCTTCTTTTCGGAAGATCAGCACAGGAACAACAGTGTGACCGACTTGCTGGCTACCTATGGTATTTTTCTGTTCCTGTTTTATTTTTACAACTATTGGAAATCACTGAGAGCACTTTGTCAGAGCAGCGGGTTTAACGCCCATTTTTCTTACTTCGCCCTCCTGGTAATCCTGCTATTGGGCTTCAGTCAGTCCATTTTCATGAAACCGTTTTTTTACAGCATACTTTTCCTTCAATATACCTACGGAACCATGCGGGAGGATAAGAAGGAAGAGCTACCTGTCCTGGTTTGAGGTGCAAGAGTAATGATTAATGTAAACGAACTATGAATATATTCATCGACATCGGGCATCCGGCACATGTGCATTACTTCCGTCATTTTACGAAAGAAATGCAAGCCAAGGGGCACTCCATATTTATCTCTGCCCGCGACAAAGAAGTGACATTGACCCTGCTGGATTATTATCAGATTCCCTATGTGAACAGGGGCAAGGGAAGGAACGGTTTTGTTGGTAAGCTGCTCTATATTTTCCAGGCCGACTGGTTTTTACTCCGTCACGCACGAAAATTCAAGCCGGATGTGTTTCTCAGTTTCGGGTCGCCCTACGCTTCACATACTGCCTGGCTTCTCCGCAAGCCTCACATTGCATTTGATGATACGGATCACAATGTGTTTGAGCACCTGTTATATGTTTCATTCACCAAGGCAATCCTGACACCCCGGGTGTATCAGAAAGACTATGGTACTAAACATTTTCGGTTTGATGGATTCATGGAGCTCTGCTCCCTGCATCCCAACCGGTTTCGTACTGTTTCTGAGCCAGGCACTGAGAAATACATCATCCTGCGCTTTGTTTCCTGGAAAGCCAGTCACGATATGGGCCTTGCCGGTTTGAGTATGGCCGATAAATACAACCTAGTGAAACAACTCTCCCGTTTTGCCCGTGTCATCATCTCTTCCGAGTCGCCTTTGCCGGACGATCTGAAGTCGTATGGTTATTCGGTTCACCCGGCCAAGATGCATGAATTGCTTGCCGGAGCCGAGTTACTGGTGAGTGAGAGCCTGACCATGTCGGCCGAATCGGCCTTTGCCGGCACACCAACCCTGTGTATCAGCACAGCGTTGGCAGGTACACTCGACGAGGAAGTGCGTCTCGGCCTGATAGAGCTGTTCCGCACCAGCGATGGGGTCATCGACAGGGCCATTGCATTGCTGGAGACTCCGGATTATAAAAAAACGTTCGGGCAGAAATCAGCGGTTATCGTGAATGGCTTGTGCGACCTGACCGCCCTGATGATCTGGTTCGTAGAGAATTACCCAAAGAGCGCAGAAGAATTCAGGGCAAACCCGGATATTCAACGTCGATTTATCAGTAAATACAATCAACAAACAATACAAACAGCTTCCATTCCTTCCCTATGAGAGACTTCACCCTGTCGGCCTACCAGCTATTACTAACCACCTTGCTTAAGAAGGGGTATCGTTTTCTGACCTTTGAGGAATACCTGACTTCTTCTCCCACCGGCAAGCTGGTGATTGTCCGCCACGACGTGGATGATTTACCTCAGAATTCGCTGAATACTGCTATTCTGGAAGAGCAACTGGGAATAAAAGCAAGCTATTATTTCAGGATCGTGAAGCAGAGTGATCATCCCGACGTAATCCGGGCGATTGCCAAATTGCACCATGAAATCGGTTATCATTATGAAGACCTGGCTCTGGCCCACGGCAACAAAACCGAAGCCATCAAACAGTTTGCAATCAATCTGGCCTATTTCAGGCAGTATTATCCGGTAAGGACCATCTGTATGCATGGCAGTCCGATGAGTTCCTGGGACAACCGGAAAATATGGGAAGAGTATAAATATGCGGATTATGGTATTATAGGAGAACCCTATTTTCAAATAGATTTCAATAAATTCTTTTACCTTACGGACACCGGAAGGTGCTGGAACGGAGAAAAGGTTAGTGTGCGTGACAAGGTGAATTCTGCGCATAAGCTGGAGTTTCGCACCACCTTTGACATTGTGGCAGGAGTGGAAACTTTGCCAGAGCAGATCATGATAACTACACACCCTCAGCGTTGGGAGAACAAGTGGGTGCCCTGGGTCAAGGAACTCGTTTTGCAGAATGCCAAGAACCAGGTTAAACGTGTGATCGTGAAAAAATAACGTTATGTGTGGTATAGCCGGCATCGTTCATTTTAACAGTCAGCTTGCAGATCAGGAGCAGGTGCGTGTCCTGCTTCAACAGATCAGGCACCGGGGCCCTGACGGGGAAGGCTTTTTCATGCACGGACAGGTTGGTCTGGGGCATGCACGCCTGAGTATTCTCGACCTGAGCACAGCCGGGCATCAACCCATGAAAAGCAAGGACGAGCGCTATTGTATGATCTTCAACGGGGGGATCTACAACTACCTCGAGCTAAAAGCCGAACTGGCTCCCTTTCATCATTTTACTTCCACAAGCGATTCTGAAGTACTGCTGGCAGCGTATCAGCAATGGGGAGAAGACTGCCTTCACCGCTTCAACGGCGATTTTGCCTTTGTCATCTACGACGTGCAAGAAGATACCTTGTTCGGTGCCCGCGACCGCTTTGGGGCGAAACCTTTTTATTACAGGCTAAGTGACACCCGTTTTGCCTTTGCATCCGAAATAAAAGCGTTGCTGCCGCTGGAAGAAAATCCGGAAGCAAATGACAAGGCCATCTTCGACTACATCGTTTATAACCGCACCGATCATACCGAAGCGACTTTTTTTAAACACATTCTTAAACTCAAGCACGGGCATTCGTTTACGTTAAAGAAAGGGAAGCTGAACATCAGGCGCTGGTACGACCTGGAAAGCAAGCTTCATTATCCTACTCCTTTGCGTCCGGAAGAATTCCGTGACCGGCTCCGGGATAGTATCCGGCTGAGGCTTCGCAGCGACGTGCCTGTAGGGGTTTGCCTGAGCGGAGGGATCGATTCATCCTCCATCACCTCGGTATTGCTGCACGATTTTAATCGCACCGGACTGAATACGTTTTCCGCCGTGTTCGACGGAGATGCTTCCATAGATGAGCGGATGTATATGAATGCTTATCGGGATCAGCTGTCCAATATGCATTTTGTGTCTCCTACTGCCGAATCGTTTTACTCGGAGTTCACCGAATTTATCATCTCGCTTTCCGAACCCATTCCAGGCCCCAGTCCTTATGCACAATTTAAAGTCATGCAGCTGGCTCAAGGAAAGGTAACGGTAACGATGGACGGGCAGGGAGCTGACGAGATGCTGGGAGGCTATACTTATTTTTACGGGGCCTACTTCAAAGAATTGCTCATGCGTGGCAAACTGCCCCTCCTGATTCGTGAAGCACTGG
>Ga0206898_10209_pt1 | contig 16885 bp, 14 predicted proteins | sample Alteio_BWOrgHeat_50_FD_153237 | JGI IMG/M metagenome (GOLD analysis project Ga0206898, IMG submission 153237) | Enriched cells from forest soil in Barre Woods Harvard Forest LTER site, Petersham, Massachusetts, United States -... | ecosystem: Environmental > Terrestrial > Soil > Temperate forest >...
TGATTGTACGCCTTCGTATTTTACCTGGCCTATGCCTTTAAAAAATTCCTTTTCTCCTAATGTAATGCTCATGAGTTTATTATTGAATTAGTGATTTACTGAATTGGTGAATTACTGAATTAGTGAGTTAGTGAATACATGATTTCACTGAACGCACCGGGCAAAGACTTACGAAGTTTTTAAACGGCGAAGCCCTCAATGAGGCCTTAAAAAAAAAACAATACCGAATTAAACTTCGTAAGTCTGACAGTTGCCTCAGCATTATTCTAAATGTTTATTTAATAATTTCTTCCATTGCTGGTAAGCCGGCTCTAATTGATTTTTTGCTGGTTCAACCATTTGCAATGGTTTGGTGTTTTCAAATGCTTCTTTGGGCGATGCGAAAATTCCTGCGCCTATACCTGCTCCCAACGCTGCCCCGGCGCTGCCGTCGTTTTTATACAGTTCGACGGGTACGCCGGTGATATTCACAAAAGTTTTGATGAACAGCTCACTCAAAAACAAATTATTTTGCCCCGCCCTGATTACCGCCGGGTTCATGCCATTCTCGCGCATAATATCCAGCCCGTAGCGGAATGCAAAGGCAATACCTTCCTGGGCAGCCCTGACTACATGTGCCTGGGTATGTTTATTCAGGTCGATGTTATGGAAGTGTGCACCAACCAATTTGTTATTTAACATGCGCTCGGCGCCATTGCCAAAGGGCAAAATATATAAGCCCTCGCTACCCTCCGGCGCTTCTGCCGCTTTGCTGTTTAATTGCTGATAAATTTCGGACCCGCCAAAAGTGCTTTTCAACCATCTATACAAGCTGCCAACGCCGTTAATACATAACAATACGCCCAAACGCTGCTGTCCTTCGGTATAGTTTACGTGTGCAAAGGTGTTTATGCGCGATTGAAGATCGTAAGTAAGTGCATCGCTAACCCCGTAAATTACGCCGGATGTACCTGCTGTTGCGGCAATTTCGCCCGGATTTAAAACGTTAAGCGAAAGTGCATTGTTGGGTTGATCGCCTGCCTTGTAAGTTACGGGGATACCCGGCTTCAAATTCAGCTTTTGCGCAACGGAAGCCATCAGGTTGCCGTGTGATGAAAACAGCTGCTGTATCTCCGGGAAAAAGGATTTTTCCAATCCGAAAAAGCCTATAACGTCCTCCGACAATCGATTGTCAACAAAGTCGTAAAAAACACCTTCAGAAAGTGCAGAAACCGATGTGTTAATTTCGCCGGTAAGTTTCATCGAAATATAATCGCCGGGCAGCATCGCCTTGTCAATCCGCGCATAAATTTCCGGTTCGTTTTGCTTAACCCAGGCCAGTTTTGATGCGGTAAAATTGCCCGGTGAATTTAAAAGATGCTTTAAACACTTCTCCTCTCCTATGGCTTCAAATGCATTCTGGCCAATTTCAACGGCCCTGCTATCACACCAAATGATGCTATTGCGCAGTATATCCTGGTTTTTATCTACCAAAACCAAACCGTGCATTTGATAGGCTATTCCTATTGCTGCAATATCATGCGGGCCGTAAAGACCTGTTTTATTGCACAATTCAATAGCCTTTTGTACCTGCTCCCACCACATATCGGGCGATTGCTCGGCCCAGCCGGCATGTAACGCTATTATGGGCGATTCCTCGTCAGGGTATTGTGCCGATGCAATAACTTTTTGGGTTGATGCGTCAACTACCGAGGCCTTAACAGATGATGTGCCAATATCTAATCCTAATAATAACATGCCGGGCTATTTTGTACTAATAAATAATTATATTTATAATTTGGTGATGGTTAACGGCACGAAATTAAATTATTTTTTTAATCTGCAATCGATTGCTGAAATTTATTTTACATTTTTGCTTAAACCATGAGAAGTAAAAAACGAACAACCATTTATGACATCGCCGAAAAGCTGAATATTGCAGCCTCATCGGTATCGCGGGCACTAAATAATAACAAGCATGTTAATGATGCTACCCGGGATCTCGTTTTAAAAACGGCTATCGAATTAAACTATAAACGGAACACGCTCGCCTCCAATTTACGGAAGGGCCAGTCCAAGACTATTGGGGTAATTGTCCCCTATATCAACCAGAATTTTTTCTCGAACGTTATTGCGGGCATCGAAGAGGCAACGTACCGCAAAGACCATAACCTGATTATCTGCCAGTCTAACGAATCGCAGCAAAAGGAGATTAAATGTATTAACACGCTGATTAACCAGCATGTGGATTGCATCATCATCTCGTTATCGGCTGATAACTCCGATTACAAACACCTGCAGAATGTAATTGACAACGACATTGAACTGATACAGTTTGACCGTGTGGCCGACGAACTGGAAACGCTGAAGGTAATTAACGATAATGAACAGGCATCACTCGAAGCGGTATCGCACCTGATTGAAGAAGGTTATACGCGCATTGCACTGCTGGAAGGCCCGCAAAACCTGGATATTTTCAGGCAGCGCAAAAAGGGTTACCTCACTGCGCTAAAAAAATACAATCTCCCGATACTGGACGAATTGATTGTTGAAAATGCCTGGACTAAAGAGCTTGGCGCTGCAGGCACCCGGCAATTGCTTAACCTCCCCCAGCCCCCTGATGCCATATTCGCCTCAACATCCGATTTCTCGGCACTGGGTGTACTGGAAGTAGCATCCGCCATGGGAATTAAAGTACCATCGGAATTAGGCATTTGCGGCTACTCCAATGAGGCGTTTACCGAAATCACCAGCCCCTCTATCACCACAATTGACCAGTTTAGTGTTTACATGGGTAAAACCATTGCCAACCTTTACTTCCAGGAGATGGAAAACAATGAGCATACCGATACCATCCCAAAAACCATCAGCATTAAACCAAAATTGATTGTAAGGTCTTCCACGCGGAAAAACGGGTAGTGCTCCTTTTTAGGCGATAAATAGCGTAGTTTTACAGAAATGTATTGTAAAACAGCATGAGTTCAACCGACAGGATCATCGTAAACCGCTATCATGAAATGGCTATAAGGGCACATGGCGCAGGCTCTGTTGGCGCACTTGGCTGGCTGGATAGCGAGAGCCAATTATCGCGGTTTGAGATGCTGGCGGGTATCGGCAATATGAATGATTGTTCGGTATTAGATGCGGGCTGCGGTCACGGCGATCTGTTTGCATTTCTTTCCAAAAAATACCGGCTCCGCCATTATACCGGCATCGATCATTCTGAAATATTTATAAACACCGCCATCAAAAAATATGGCAGTCGTCCCAAAACCACCTTTGAGCTTTCCGATTTTGCTGCTGACCAATTGCCCGATACAGATTATGTATTGTTATCCGGCAGTTTAAACTACCGCAACAGCGACCCTGCCCTTATTTATAAAATGATAGCCAAGTTATTTGCCGCCTGCAAAATAGCGCTGGGATTTAACTTGTTGAATGAAATTAACGATCCCATCGGCATTTTGGTAGCCTATGACATGCAGGCCATAAATGAATATTGCCGGACTTTAACCGGCAATACCATTTTACACAACAACTATACTCAGGGCGATTTTACCATCTGGATGTATAAATAAGCTACCGCGATGAGATAGCTAACCTCCCGGATCGCGAACAGGGCGCTATAGCACCAAACGACATTGGCAAGGCCTTCCATCAAATTTTCACTCTTATCACATTAAACGAATATTTTTTTAAGACGAGTGCGACATGGTTTCCGCTAACAGTAAATTCAATGGTTGCCGGCTGAATGGCCTTAGGCTCGTCCAACGAGTTTACCTGCTCCGGATCATCACTTTGCAATACTGTTAAGCTACCGTTTTCGCCTGCTTTTACGCCCTGCCATACAAAATCCGCCTTTTGCGGATGCTGGTTTGTGTTTACTATCTTGATGATCAACTCGTGTTTCACATTATCTAAAGCCGCCGAAGCATAGCATCCGTCCTGCCCGGTAACAGCTTCGTTGTTTAAGGTAACGGGCACTACATCGGTGCCTTTATTCAGCGAATAAAGTTGCTGCACATAATAACTTGGTGTTCCAAACGACCGCAAATTATCAAACCAAATTAAATCCGGCGTCCATTGCCAGCCTTCAACATGCGCAAACAATGGCGCGTACGATGCCATGTTCACCACATCGGCATTGCGTTCCAAACCTGTCATAAATGCGGCTTCTGCCATAGCACATCTCCAGTCGTTTTTGTTTTTCGGACTGCCGGTGGTTACACTTTGAGCGGCATATTCGCCGGCAAAAATCTTAGGGCCTTTGCGGTCGTAATGATCATACCGCGTCACGTTTTTCATAAACCAATCCGGCGAGTTATAATAGTGTTCGTCTATAAAATCGGTTTTGCGGCTCCGCAAAATTTTATCCGAATAATTAAATATATCGCCTCCAGGGAAGGGGCCGTCGCTGGCAACTAATTTCATATAAGGATATTTAGCGCGTATGGCCTTCTCAAAAATTAAATACCGCTCAAAATACTGTGGCCCCCATTGCTCATTGCCAATGCCCATTATTTTTAAATTAAACGGCTTCGGGTGTCCCAGCGCAGCCCGCTTTTTGCCCCATTTTGTATTAATATCGCCGTTGGCAAATTCAACCAGGTCCAGCGCATCCTGCACATAAGGTTCCAATTCATCCAGTGGCACCAATTCGCAGGTATTAAACTGGCAGGCCATACCGCAGTTTATAATCGGTAGTGGCGATGCGCCTATATCCTCCGCGAGTTCGAAATACTCCAGGAAACCCAGGCCAAAACTCTGGTAATAATCGGGCGACGGACGGTGCGCAAATTCGGTATTCCAGCGGTTAACAATCATTTTACGGCTGGCAATGTCGCCAATCGTCCGTTTCCATTGATAGCGGGTCTCCAACTCCCTCCCTTCAACAATACAGCCGCCCGGGAAGCGTAGGAAACCGGGTTTCAGGTCGGCTAATTTCTGCACCAGGTCCTCACGTAAACCACCGGGGCGTTGTTTCCAGGTATCCTGCGGAAAAAGCGATATCATATCCAGGTCAACCGTGCCCGCGCCTTTTACTAATATTCTTAACTTCGCTTTAGGCTCCGTTTCAGTGGCCAAAAAGCTCGTTGTATACTTTTTCCATTGTTTTGATGAAGGCTCAACAGTTGCGCTGCCAATAACCTCCCCTCTGCTATTTACCAGTTCAATTTGCAGACTTACCGTAGGTGTCGTTACGGATTTGGCCAGCACCGAAAAGTTATAACGGTTATCCTTTTTAATGCCCATACCGTGAAAACCTTCGTTGATTAACCCGTATCCCGCTTCCGATTTAGAATTTACCCTTATAAACCTTGGATTATCCGGGCTTTCGGCCGTCCTGTTCAGTATTAATATGCTGCCGTCGCTACCTTTGTCCTTCACTTCGTCCCATCCCATTAATGGCGCAGCAAACTCAAATGATCGGTTTTTAACCAGCTCTGCATATACCCCGCCGTCGCCGGCCATGTTAATATCTTCAAAAAAAATCCCGTACATAGTGGGCTGTACATGCGCCTTTATTTTAGCGGCATCAATGGTGTACACTTTTTCGGCGTTATTTGGTTGGGAAAAAGCGTGCAAACAAAATGCGCAACCAAACAATATAAATGCTGATAACTTTATTTTCACCGGCTAATTTTTAGTTTATTGAAAGTACAACAACCGATGCAGCCGGTATTGTAATTTTTAGCACACCTCCCTTTATTGCGGCACTGTTAAAAGCCTTAGGTTCAATTTTATCAGGTTGCTCAAATGAGTTGTAATCCTGCAATTTGCCCGACGCTAATATCCTTCCGGTAACTTTACCGGCTTTATTGTCGCCAAGGTTTATGGTGATTTGCTGTTCCTTTTTAGGATCGATGTTTACAAGTGAAATATGGATCACCCCCTGCTTGTCCTTCGAAGCAGAAGCCGAAACGGCTGTGAGCTTTTCGGTACCAAAAACATAATCGTCGGTTTTTATCTCCAACGGAATTAAGGTTGCATCCTGGTGCACATTGTACATTTCCATTACGTGATACGTAGGTGTAAGGATCATTTTCTCCTTATTGGTGAGCACCACAGCCTGCAACACGTTTATACATTGCGCCAGGTTAGCCATACGAACCCGGTCGGCATGATTGTTAAATGTATTTAAAGTAACACCAGCTATCATGGCATCGCGTATGGTGTTTTGCTGGTACAGGAAACCCGGATTGGTGCCCGGTTCAACGTCATACCATCCGCCCCACTCGTCAACAACCAATGCAATTTTTTTAGCCGGGTCGTATTTATCCATAATGGCCGAGTGTTTGGTTACCAGTTCCTCCATCCGCATAGCCGATTTCATGATCTGGAAATATTGTTTTTCGGTAAAGTTAGTTGCCGAACCTTTGTTGCCCCAATCTATAATGGAATAGTGATGCAACGCCAGGCCTTCTACCAAATCATGCGGTATGTTTTTCATCAGCGTTTCTGTCCAGTTGTAATCATCGTCGCTGGCGCCGGAGGCAACGCGGAACATTTTACCACTGCCGCCATTAGCCATAAAGGTTGAATATTTCCTAAACTCATTTGCGTAATACTCCGGAGTCATATTGCCTCCGCAGCCCCATGCCTCGTTACCAATGCCCCAAAAGCCAACTTTCCAGGGATTATCGCGCCCATTTTGTTTTCTAAGCTCCGACATAGGATTGCTTTTATCTGACCCGATATATTGCACCCATTCCGATAGTTCCTGAACGGTACCGCTCCCAATATTGCCGGAAATGTAAGGCTCGGTTCCGAGCAGTTCGCACATATTCAAAAACTCATGCGTGCCAAAGCTGTTGTCTTCGGTCACGCCGCCCCACCAGCGGTTCACCATCGACGGCCGCTTGGCTTTCGGGCCAATCCCGTCTTTCCAGTGATACGTGTCGGCAAAACAACCGCCCGGCCACCGCAGCGCAGGGATCTTCATTTTTTTGAGGGCCGCTATAATATCATTGCGCACACCATTGGTGTTCGGAATTTTTGAGGTGTCGCCTACATAAAAACCTCCATAAATGCCATTGCCCAGGTGCTCGGCAAAATGACTGTAAATGTATTTGCTGATGGTTGGGTTATTGGTACTATTACCTGCCCCTAATTGAATGGTTGTTTGGGCGTTACAGGTTAAAGTTGCAGCGCCCAAAAGCGCGATAAATAAACAGGTGATCGGTTTCATGTTTTTTGTTTTAGTTTTCAATTAAAGCGTATTGCTAACCTTTCCTGGTTTTTCAATACTGCTCCGCGTAATTGGTTAAGTTTATAATGATACCGGCGTAATTGGTTCAACTGGTTATCTTCACCGGTAATTAAAACCGAAAGTAAACGAATTATTTTTAATTGTAAAATAAACACTTAAAAAATTCGCAATAATTGTTGCATACACAACAGCACGCTGTAACATAACGCCCCGCCAATCGTCAATATAGCGTTCCGGTATTAAAAAAATTTATATTTGCTTACCATTTAATAAGCCATTGCCAATCTTTATGCATAAATATTCAAAGCAAACCCGCCTGTTACTAGCCGTTGACTGTATCATTTTTGGGTTTGATGGCGAGACTTTAAAAATTCTTTTGATACAACGAGGCTTTCAACCGGAGCAGGGGAACTGGAGTTTAATGGGCGGTTTTGTGCAGGTGAGTGAAAGCATTGACCAAGCCGCCAACCGGATACTAAAACAACTAACAGGTTTAGAAGGCGTTTACTTGGAGCAATTATATACTTTTGGCGATACCGGGCGCGACCCCATAGAAAGAACAGCCTCAGTAGCTTATTTTGCGTTAATTGACATATACAAGTACGAAACGCAGTTAAGCACCGATTATCATGCGGAGTGGTTTCCGCTTAAACGCATCCCGAAACTGATTTTTGATCACCAGGATATGGTGGAAGCCGCTAAAAGGCGCATACGGTATAAAGCGGCTTTGCATCCCATTTTGTTTGAGCTTTTGCCTACAAAGTTTACTTTGCCCCAACTGCAAACGCTGTACGAAAGCGTTTTTAATACCACCATTGACAAACGGAACTTTAGTAAGCGGATTTTGGCGACCGGTTTACTTATCAAACTAAACGAGAAGGACAAATTGGGATCTAAGCGTGGCGCATATTATTACCAGCTCAACATGCAAAATTATTATGCCAAATTCCAGGCATTTATGAATTTTATACCTAACCCGGATACCCTTCACCTATAACTAATAACCAGTACTTCAAATTATTTTGCAGTAATAGTAAACACGTCACCAAACAGAATAATTAGTGTTAATTAAACACTAATTCACTTCGCAGGTATCCATATTTGGTCGATACTGCTTATAACAGCGCTGGTTTAATGTAACGGTTCTTTAAAAAGACCAAAATCGCTTAAGGCAATGCAAACCGGGGACTTGGTAATACGCAGTCTTAATTTGTCGGTGCTTATGTTTTGCGGAAAACGTATAAGCCGGTTAGCGCCTATACTGGGTACCGTTGCTATCTCTTTCCAGGTACCGTCCATCCAGGCGTCTACCGCCGCTCCTTCAATCCGCTGACCGAGTTTAATATTTTCACGAAGGCGTATTACATTAAAGGTTTTTGCAGCGGGCAGGCTGATCAACAGTTCTGGCGTTGTAACCGCGTCATTTGTCGCCCAGTATGAGTAACGGTCGTTATCCGTCAAATTAGCCGGACCAAATTTTATCGCGTTGTTCCCGCGGATATTGCTTGCTTTAAAAGTGGCATTTTTGGCCAGGTTTATAGCAAATGTTTGTTTAAGTAGGCTACCGAACTGTTTTAAAATAGCTACATCCTCATCGCTCAGCCGACCGGTTTTATTGGGTGATAAACCCAAATCAAGGCAGGCGCCACGGCCTACGCTCTGATAATAAAGATCGAGCAACGTATAAGCCGACTTTGACTGCCCATCCTGCGACTGATGATAAAACCAGCCCGGTCGTAACGGAACATCGCATTCGGCAGGCATCCAGTATTTGCCATTCCTTGTACCTTCCGTGCCTTCGTAATCTTTTACAAAACCATTCGCCGGGATTTTACCGGGTTCGGGCGCTTCGGGGGTATAGGTGGCCCAATAGATTTCGCCGGCATGGCCTTGTTCGTTACCTACCCAGCGGACATCGGGCCCGACATCGCCAAATATGGCTGCTCCTGGCTGCATTTTTCGTGTGATGGCCCAGGTGGTATCCCACCCATAGTAGGTTGAACGGTCTATCTTGCGCACCTCCCGTGCGCCGCCGTAATAACCGTCGCCGCCATTGGCGCCATCATGCCACGACATAAACAGCGGTCCATAGTTGCTGTAAAGCTCCTGCAATTGTTTGCGATAAACGTCAGTCACATATTTCGGGCTACCATAAAATTCATTATTCCTGTCCCAGGGCGAACAATAAACGCCCATTTTCATCCCTAACTTTTGGCTGGCCAGCATGTATTCCTTTAATACATCACCTTTTCCATTTTTCCAGGTACTGGCGCTGATATTATGCTGCGTTGTTTTTGTTGGCCAAAGGCAAAAACCATCGTGGTGTTTGGCAACTATAACTATGCCTCTAAAGCCGCCGGCTTTAGCCGCGCCTAAAATCTGTTCGGCATTAAATTCTTTTGGGTTGAAAATATTGGGACTTTCATCGCCATAGCCCCATTCTTTATCGGTATAGGTGGCTACGCTGAAATGAATAATGCAATACATGCCTGTTTCCTGCCAGCTTAATTGCCGTTTAGCAGGAAGTGCGCCATAAGGCTTCGGTGCGGGCTGACCAAAAGAAAATAATGCAACGAGCGCCAGGGCTGCAACCAGGGCTAATTTTTTCATATCAAAATTTAATTTTTTAACAATGGAGCTGAACCGCCACGCCGATTCAGATATCCGGCGGTAATATCGTTGAAATATCTGAAAATCTAAACAGAAAAAGCTACCCGAAGGTAGCTTTCTGCTGGTCCGTTGGTGCCCCCTACTGCTAATAAAAAAAGGTTTCGGATATGATCTTATCGTCCTTTACACCAAAAACTGCTATTTCTGCCACTTGTACCCTTTGGCCATTTTTAAAGGTCATGTCCCTGCCCATGGCCACGCTAAAATAGCTGCCTCCAACCACCGGTTCGCTGCTAAAAAAGCTGTGCACTTCCGCTATAATTTCCTGCCTGGCTTTTGACTTTGCTAAAACTGCTTCAATACCCCTGGTTATGGTAGGCACACCCATCGCCAAAGCATGCGCTGGTTCGGTACAAATAATGTCGGCGCTATAAAGGTCCTGGTAAATTTCTGCCACTTGTCTTTGTTTAAAAAGGTCGTAGTAGCGATTGGCTAATTCTTGAGTTGTCATTTTTTTCAATATTTAATATACAAAGTTACCCTGCTTTTTAATACTATAAGTATTGAAAAGTATCGTATATTTGTTTAATCGTATCAATTTTATAAAATGGACGCTTTAAGTACCATATTGGAGGCAACCAGTTTAAGAAGTGTAGTTTACAGCAAATTCCCCCTTGCGGCTCCATGGGGACTGGATATTGTTCAGGACGAAAATTCGCAATTCTGGCGTTTGGTGAGTGGCCGTTGTACGGTTGGTTCGCCTGATGGGCGTGTTATAGAAATGGAGGAAGGCGACCTGGTATTTGTACCTCACGGAAGCGCCCACTGGATAGGCGATAAAGTTACAAGTTTACGCATGCCGTCGCCCGAATTTGTTAAAGCCAGGCGGGCAGGGATCGAAGCTTTTAAAAGCGGTGGCGATATAACTGTTTTGATAGCGGGCCATTTTGAATTTGATTACCAAGCCATGCATCCTTTCTTAAAGGATTTGCCCCCAATTATTCATATCAGGCAATATGTGACAAAAAACCAGTTGTTACTAAAGCAGGTTACACAATTAATGCTGGAAGAACTCAATAACGAAGGGCCGGGAAGCAGTGTAATGCTGAAGTGCTTGTCAGAAATTATGTTTATCAATATCATCAGGGCATATTTAGAACAGGCTGCACCCCACAGTGGTTTTCTTTCCGCGTTAAACGACCCAAGGATCAGCAAGGCGCTAAAACTGATGCAGGACTCACCTCAAACCAATTGGACACTTGAATCCCTTGCATTTGAAATTGGTATGTCACGTTCTGTTTTCTTCAATCAGTTTAAAAAATTAGTGCATGAAACACCGTTGGGTTACCTTACTAACTGGCGCATCAGGCAAGCTCAAAAGCTGTTAATAACGGATAATAGTAACATAGCTCAAATTGCAGAAAACGTTGGTTATAGCTCGGAAGCCGCTTTTAACCGCATATTTAAATCAAAAACAGGGCAGACACCGGCTGTGTACCGGAGAAGTAAGTTTGTCAAGTGACCTGATTAATAATAATATAATAAAATAAAAAGCGGGACAACAGCCTCAAATTTGGCATTGTCCCGCTTTGTGCTCCCGACGAGATTCGAACTCATATCGATGGTACCGGAAACCATAATTCTATCCGTTGAACTACGGGAGCATTAGGCTGCAAATATAATTATTCGGATGAATTAAGGAGATTATTAATTTGAGAAAGCTAACAGCCCGCCAAAGTCTCTTCTTTACACCATCGACGGCGCCATTCCAAAAGTCTTTTTAAACGAATAGGAAAAGTGCGAAAGGTTTTCAAATCCAACATCCAGGTAAACATCAGACGGTTTGCGGCCTTTTTCCCGGATGAGGTAATAGGCTTCTGATAATCGTCTTTGCTGCAGCCACTGGCCGGGCGAGGTGTTAAATACCTTCTCAAAATCCCTTTTAAAGCTGGCTAAACTCCTGCCGGTAAGCCGGGCAAACTGACTGGTAGGCACATTGAACATATAATTTTGATTCATATACGCCTCCAGGTCGATTTTATAAGGTTCGGTAAAATCAAAAAGATACCTGTAAAACTCGGGGCCGCGCCTTAAAATTAACTCAACGGCCTCCTTTGTTTTTAAGTCGGCCATATTATCCGAAGCCGGCGCCCGTGAGTCGAAATAAGGGACCAGCGAATCAAAATATCCTTTCAGAAAAGGATCAGGCGATAGCTGGATCATAGGCGCGCCGGTATATTTTTCCTGTGCCTCAATTTTGTTTTCTGCACAGTATTTCCGCAGAAAATCCTGGGTTATAAAAATATTTAACGATTTAAACACCCCACCCGGCGGCGGTACCTTTATCGATTTAACCAGTTGATTGCGCCGCATGATACCAATAGAACCTTCTTCCAAAACAATTACACCATTATTCGTTTGCAGATGTATCTCGCCCGAAATTAGATAGCCCAGCGCATGTTCAACAATAAGTTGCTCGCTCCCACGCTGCTTTTGATCAACACAGGAGTAAAGCAGGTTATTTAGCTGGATGTGGTGTTGGTCATTGGTCATTGTTCATTGGTCATTGGTCATTGGTCATTGGTCATTGGTCATTGGTCATTGGGTCATTAAAAAACTTTCTTTCGGACTTTACAATCTTTCGGACTTTCCGACTCCCGGACTTTCGGACTTATTTCAACTGACTCATCATCATTTTATCAAATATACGATCAGGAAGTAACCATTTCATAAACAAAGCCGGCTTAGCCATATAGCCACCGCTGTATCGTGTTTTTGGCTTTTTTGCTTCGATGGCTTTTTGTACCAGCTTCACTATTATTTCAGGCTCTGCACTGTTTGCATCGGCTTTTTTAAATCCGCTACTAAAACCATCTACCATCGATTTATACTTTGTATTTCCCGAAACCTTATACAGATTATCTACTGCTATCCCGCTCCATTCTGATTTAACGCCACCGGGTTCAATTACAACCACGTCAATCCCAAACTGTTCCACTTCGGCACGCAAACTATCACTCAAAGCTTCCAGCGCAAACTTACTGGCATGGTACCAACCACCCAAAGGCATGGCCAGTTTACCACCAATAGATGATATATTGATGATCCTTCCGAAATGCTCCTTCCGCATGTAGGGTATAACCAATTGGGCAAGCCGGGCGGCGCCAAACACGTTTACATCCAGCTGGTATTTCGCATCAGCAATTGACACATCTTCAATTGCTCCATATGAACCAAAGCCGGCATTGTTAACCAGCACATCTATCCTTCCTTCATTTTTGATGATGGTGTTGATACCTTTTACCATCGATTCATCGTCCGTTACATCCATTTCCAATACTTTTACCCCGAGCAAGCGGATGTCTTCCATTTTGTCAACCCTGCGGGCGGCGCCGTACAGGATATGCCCATCCTGCAACAACTGTTTTGCAAAGGCCTTACCCATGCCTGCTGAAGCGCCTGTTATTAATATTACCTTTTTCATTTTTAATTTCTTTATTGATTTAATACAAAACAAAGGTCGGGTGAAAATGGAGGGCAAGGTTTGCTGTAAAGCTCAATTTTACTTTGGTGTGGAGCTCATGGGGAATAGCAAAAAGCTTAAAGCTTAAAGACAAAAGCTAAGGCTGTATTTCCTTAGAAAAGTTCGCCCACATCAATAAACAAACCACGGGACCCCTGGCGGCCAAAGCCATAGTCGACAGTGATGTTGGTTTTTGAGATGGTATTGATCTTTATGCGAAGGCCCGGGCCAAAACCGGGTTGAATGGTTTGCAGTTTGGTTCCGGGGGCTGCAGAAAAAGATTCGGCGTTAACAAAAAACACACCGCCAAGCAAGCCGTTGGCTGTAATCCGGTACCTGTATTCGGCTTCGGCGTAAACCATTTGTGCACCCCTGAACCTGCCTTGTATATAGCCGCGGCCTGTGGCGCAAAACGCGTCCCACTCGGTGCTTGGTAGTTCAAGATATGCTGGCCTGCCGTCCAGGATGAGCCAGTCGTAGCTCCATAGTGCCAGCACATTTTCCGAACCTTCCGGGAATTTATAGTACTTACGCGCATCAATGATGATCGAGCTCCAATCCCTGGTACTTCCCAAAAACTCGTAGTTATCGCGGAACTGTACCGAAAAATATCCACCTTTTGAAGCATTGATGGCATTGTCGCGCGTATCGAGCAATACATTTAAGGTAAAGCCGGAAGATATGGAATGGCTTTGTTTGCCGTATTTGGAATAATCAGAAACTGTTCCGTCCAAATTGCCTTTGTCCGAAATATTCCACCGGTTGTCCAGGATATAGCCGGCGCCGAGGTACAGGTTCCCTGTAATGTGGCGCAAAGCGGTTTCATAAAACTGGAAATAGTCATAGTCCATCGGGTCTTCGTTCTTAAAATTCGAACTGCTGCCCAAACCGAAAGTGCTTTGCGGGTATTTATAAAAACGATAGGCGCCTACAAAATTGAACTTATTGTCCCGGCTCCAGATACTGCTGGATACGGGCAAGGTAAACTGTTTATTTTCGGTAAACGCGGTACTTGCCACAACAGTTGATATTCTTGAATTTGGCCCCGTCCGGAAAGCCGCGTTACCCGATAAAACAAAAGCCAGACGCGATACCAGTGTATAGCCCAACGCCGGCACAATAGATATAGACGGTTTTGAGGTTATGGTATCCGGCTTTTTTTCGGGCTTTACGTTAAAAAGTTCGTCGAGCACATCCGGCAGGTCTTTTTGCTCCACCCCTTTGGCGTTGCTGATGACCGAGTCGCGTTTGTAAACCAGTGAATCACCTCTTTTATTTTTAACCGGGATGACGCGGATAGGTACAGGCGTGTTTTGTTGCGCGTAAAGATTGGCGGCAAACAGTAATCCAATAATAAGTAAGCAGGTTCTTAAAAATAACTTCATTTATACCGTTTGCAAAACCGGCCGGCTATTATTAAATCAATACCGAATCTCTGTTGACCGCATTTTTATTAGCGCGCGACTTTATAAAACTGGTATTTATTGCCATCATTATAGCTGTCCCCGTTTCGTGGTACGCCATGAATGGCTGGCTGCAGGGCTATGCTTACCGGGTTAACATAGGCTGGTGGGTTTTTGCGCTGGCCGGTGCCCTCGCGGTGTTTATTGCTTTTATAACCATTAGTTTTCAATCCATCAAAGCAGCGCTTACTAACCCGGTAGCGAGTTTACGGTCGGAATAAGTTGGTCATTAGGTCATTGGTCATTGGGTCATTAAGTCATTGGATTGGTCGCATTTATATGGTGATGGACATCCCGTACCCAGATATTTTAAAATGACCAGTGACTAATGACTACTGACTGACCTTCTTTCCCTCAATATTGGGTAAAAGCCCGGTTACTACACCAATTAAAGGCAAAAATGCGCACACTTCGAAAACATAGGTAATGCTGGTATGGTCGGCTAACTTGCCCAATAGGGCCGAACCAAGGCCACCCATCCCAAATGCCAGGCCAAAAAACATGCCGGATATCATGCCCAATTTGCCGGGTACCAATTCGTGCGCATATACCACAATGGCCGAGAAAGCCGATGATAGGATAATGCCGATGATAACGGACAAGGTGATTGTCCAGAAAAAATCAACATAGGGCAGCATCAACGTAAACGGCGCCACACCAAGGATAGAGAACCAGATAACATACTTGCGCCCGAAACGGTCGCCGGCAAAGCCGCCAATCACCGTCCCTGCAGCTATGGATGCCAGGTAAAGAAATAAATAATATTGTGATTGCTGGATAGATACATGGAATTTATTGATCAGAAAAAAGGTAAAATAATTGGTCATACTGGCCAGGTAAAAGAATTTTGAAAAAATAAGCACCAGCAAAACAAACAGGGACAGGATTATTTTATTGCGCGACAGGTTGTTTGATACCGCTTTTGGTGCTGGTCTTTTTGCCATCGAATTTAAATGCGCCTGGTACCATTGGCCCACTTTGGCTAGTACAATTATCCCCAGCACCGCCGCCACACAAAACCAAATGATATTTTGCTGCCCATAAGGAGCAACTATAATAGCCACCAGTAAGGGGCCAATGGCGCTGCCGGCATTTCCACCCAATTGGAAAACAGATTGCGCCACACCCTTTTTGCCGCCCGACGCAATGTGCGCAAGCCGCGAAGATTCCGGGTGAAAAATAGACGAACCAATCCCCATAACGCCAACGGCAAAAAGTATGTGTACAAAACTTGCCGCCTGCGATAGTAAAACCACCCCAATAAGGGTGAGCCCCATGCCAACAGGCAGCGAATAGGGCCGGGGTTTACGATCGGTAAAATAACCCACCACAGGCTGTAATAATGACGCTGTTAACTGGAAAGTAAGTGTAATAAGGCCTATTTGCGAATAGCTCAACTGCAGGTTCTTTTTTAACAACGGATAAACCGATGTGATTGTCGACTGCAGCATATCATTAAGAAAATGGCCTATGCTGATGGCGAATAAAACAGTAAAAACGGTTTTTTGAACTATTTGTGCCGGGTTTTCGGCGGTGGTTGTTTCCATCTGTATAAAATTGTGAAAAGCGTATATAGGGGGCGCTTTGTATTGAATAGTGCAAAATTGCAATTTTAAAGATGGTTGCAAAATACAATCTGGCATCGTTGCATTAAAATGATATTACTACGGGCTTTAACAGATAATTTTGTTTTAACATTAGTTTGATGTGTGCAGAATATGATAAAAAACATAAAATGACAGTAAAGTCCGAAATTTTATCATTAGAAGATATAAAAATCTTGGTTGATACCTTTTACGGTCACATAAAAGAGGATGCCATGTTAGGCCCCATTTTTAATGAACGGATTAACGGCAGGTGGCCCATTCATTTGGAAAAAATGTACCGTTTTTGGCAGACCGTTTTACTGGAAGAACACACTTATTTTGGCAGCCCTTTCCCGCCGCATGCGCAACTCCCGGTAGATGCCGAACATTTTACGCAATGGATGGCCCTATTCACCAAAACGGTAAATGAATTGTTTGTTGGTGAAAAAGCCAAAGAAGCTATTTGGCGGGCAGGCAAAATGGCCGAAATGTTTGAGGCAAAAATAGCCTGGTC
>Ga0206898_10210_pt1 | contig 16856 bp, 9 predicted proteins | sample Alteio_BWOrgHeat_50_FD_153237 | JGI IMG/M metagenome (GOLD analysis project Ga0206898, IMG submission 153237) | Enriched cells from forest soil in Barre Woods Harvard Forest LTER site, Petersham, Massachusetts, United States -... | ecosystem: Environmental > Terrestrial > Soil > Temperate forest >...
GGCCGGAAAAAGTCTTGGTATTTTATGGGGCAGCCCTTTGTTTTGGCTGATGGGTTTGGGCTTTACCCTGTTTACCGGTTTAATTGCCGGCAGTTACCCGGCGCTGTATCTATCCTCGTTCCAGCCGGTAAAGGTGCTGAAAGGCGCTTTTAAAACAGGCCCCCTGGCTGCTATTCCTCGCAAGGTGCTTGTAGTTTTGCAGTTTACGGTATCAGTGGTCCTCATCATCGGCACCATTATCATCTTTAAACAAATACAATTTGCAAAAAACCGCCCGGTAGGCTACAACCGCGATGGCCTGGTGAATATTGCGACCACTAATGACGATCTGCATAAAAACTTTACCGCCCTGCGGACCGACCTCTTAAAATCCGGCGCGGTAACAGAAATTGCCGGTTCTTCAAGCCCGGCCACAGCAGTTAATAACGACCGCGGCGATGTTAATTGGCCCGGAAAAGACCCGTCTATGTCCGCGTATTTTGGTAACATCTATGTATCAGCTCAATTTGGCAAGACCGTAGGCTGGCAGTTTGTTGACGGTAAAGATTACTCGGGCGAGTTTAAGGCCGATTCAGCTTCCATTGTACTCAACCAGGCTGCTGTTAAATACATGGGCCTTAAGAATCCCGTCGGCCAGGTACTCAAAGTTGGCAAACGCAACCTAACCGTTATCGGCGTAGTGAAGGATATGGTGATGGAATCGCCTTACGATCCGGCCAAGCAAACTATTTTCAGTATGATCAACGGTAGTTTTGATGATATTATCTTCCGGATCAACCCTAAAATGAGCACGCATGAAGCGTTAACCAAAATTGCGGCTGTTTGCAAAACCTATTCACCGTCGGTACCCTTCGGCTACAAATTCGTGGACGATGAATACGCCCACAAGTTTGCTACCGAAGAGCGCATCGGCACACTTGCCAGCGTTTTTGCCGCACTCGCTATTTTTATCAGTTGCATAGGGCTGTTCGGTATGGCATCCTTCATGGCCGAGCAACGGATAAAAGAAATAGGCGTACGCAAAGTATTGGGTGCAACGGTCTTTGGATTATGGGGTCTCTTATCAAAAGATTTCGTAAAACTGGTGATCGTATCCCTTTTAATTGCAACACCGGCGGCATATTATTTAATGCATAACTGGCTGCAAAACTATGCCTACCGGGCCGAATTATCGTGGTGGGTATTTGCCATAACCGGTGTCGGGGCCATAATCATCACCCTGGCAACTGTAAGTTATCAAAGCATAAAAGCCGCCCTGATGAACCCGGTGAGGAGCCTGAAGTCGGAGTAGGCAGTGGGCCGGGTGAAGTGGCAGTGGCAGGTTTTAGTAGCAGTAGCGGAGATAGGTGAAAGCAAAAGGGTAAAGGTGAAAGGTCAAAAAACCGAAGCCGCCATGAACTATCAACCATGAACCACGAATGTCCCAATGAACTAATGAACAAGTGAACCAACCATGATAAAGAACTACTTAAAAATCGCCTGGAGGAACCTCATTAAGAATAAGGCTTCCTCGCTAATTAACATCAGCGGACTTGCGGTGGGTATGGCTGTGGCCGTATTGATCGGGTTGTGGATATACGACGAAGTTTCTTTCGATCAAAACTTCCAAAACTACAACAGGATTGCTGTAGTGATGCAAAATCAGTTTATCAATAACGAAACGCAAACCTGGAACTCCGAAGCAATCACGATGGCTCCGGCTTTGCGCAACAATTACGGCAGCAGTTTTAAACATGTACTGATGGCCGGCTGGACGGGCGACCACATGTTATCAACCGGTGATAAAACCTTTACCCAAAAAGGCAATTACATCGAGCCAGGCATTACCGACATGCTATCGTTAAAAATGATAAAAGGTACCCGTGCCGGTTTAAAAAACGCTGAATCGATATTCCTGTCCCAATCGGCCGCGAAAGCCATTTTTGGCAATGCCGACCCGATGAACAAGGTATTGACTCTCGATAAAAAAACAAGCATTAAAGTAACCGGTGTTTACGAGGACCTGCCTTATAATTCGTCTTTTGGCGATCTTGCCTTTATCACACCCTGGCAGTTATTGGTAAACATCAACCATTACGATACGTTTTTCAATAATCCCTGGGGCGCCAGCTGGTTCCAAACCTATGTGCAGATTGCCGATAACGCAGAAATGGCGCAGGTATCGCTCCGCATAAAAGATGTAAAAATGAACGCCGTACGAGGTAAGGACGATGCCCGCTTCAAGCCGGTAGTTTTTTTGCATCCCATGAGTAAATGGCATTTATATGCCGATTTTAAAAACGGCGTTGTCGCCGGGGGGCGCATCCAATATGTTTGGCTTTTTGGCATCATCGGCATATTTGTTTTGATACTGGCCTGCATAAATTTTATGAACCTGAGCACCGCCCGCTCCGAAAAAAGGGCCAAGGAGGTGGGCATCCGCAAGGCTATCGGTTCTGTGCGCAGGCAATTGGTTATCCAGTTTTACAGTGAGTCGTTATTAATGGCCGCTTTTGCATTTGTGATCGCCATTTTGCTGGTGCAGCTGAGCTTGTCATTTTTTAACGATATCGCCGGTAAACAGGTAGCTGTTTTATGGGGAAATCCTCTTTTTTGGTTGATAGGCGCAGGTTTCACCCTAATAACCGGGCTAATAGCCGGCAGCTATCCCGCTTTATATTTATCGTCGTTTAAAGCAGTAAAAGTGCTCAAAGGCACTTTCAAAGCCGGCCGGTTTGCCAATATACCACGCAAGGTTTTGGTGGTTACGCAATTCACGGTTTCCGTGGCGCTTATTATCGGTACCATGGTCATTTATCAGCAAATTCAATACGCAAAAGACAGGCCCCTGGGCTATAACCGTAACGGGCTGGTTGTTATACCTATACAAACTGATGCTATCAGAAAACAGGTCGCCGCTATCAAAAACGATTTACTAGCCAGCGGCGCGGTAAGCACCACGGCTCAATCCGAAGGCAAAATTTCCGATATGTATATAGGTAACAGCGGTATTAAATGGGCCGGAAAACCTCCTGGCCTGCAGGAAATGTTTAATACCATGTGTGTTTCGGCCGAATTCGGTAAAACCGTTAACTGGAAAATTGTGGAAGGCCGGGATTTTTCGGCCGCATCGCCTTCCGATTCTTCGGCCATCATAATAAACCAAACTGCAGCAAAATTTATGGGGATGAAAGAGCCGATCGGCAAAACCATCGACTGGAGCGGTAACGGGAAGCTTACCATTATAGGCGTTGTTAAAGATATGGTTACCCAGTCCCCTTACGACCCTGTTAAACAAAGTTTTTTCTTTTTGCCTAAGTCTTGGTCGCGTTTGGGCAATATCGATGTTAAAATCAACCCTTTGATGAACGCGCACACGGCCATAAGCAAGATCAGCGCCATCTTTAAAAAATATGATCCTGGAACACCCTTTAGCTACCAGTTTATTGACGAGGACTACGCCAAAAAGTTTGATAACGAAGAGCGTGTAGGCAAGTTGGCCAGTTGTTTTGCAGGCCTGGCGATATTTATAAGCTGCCTTGGTTTGTTTGGTATGGCCATGTTTATGGCCGAGCAGCGCATCAAAGAAATTGGCGTACGCAAGGTGCTGGGCGCATCGGTATTTAACTTATGGCAATTGCTTTCTAAAGATTTTATGGCGCTCGTAGTTATCTCGTTGCTTATCGCCAGCCCGCTGTCATATTATTTTATGCATAAATGGCTGTTAAATTACGAGTACCGCACCGAAATTTCGTGGTGGGTTTACGCCTCCGCCGGGCTGGGCGCCATCATACTAACGTTGCTAACGGTAAGTTACCAAAGTATAAAAGCCGCGCTCGCTAACCCGGTGAGGAGCCTTAAAACCGAGTAGGCAGTTTGCGGTGGGCAGTTGGCAGTATATTGTGGCAGTGGCAGGTTATCAAATGAAGTGGCAGTGGCAGGTTTAAGTAGCAGTAAAAGAAAAGAGTAACGGAAAAAACATAAAGGAGCCGTGCTGTTATGAACCATGAACTATCAACCATGAACCAACCAATGAACTAATTAACAAGTGAACCAATGAACTAACCATGATAAAGAACTACTTAAAAATCGCGTGGAGAAACCTTATCGGGAATAAGTTTTCTTCGTTAATTAACATCGGTGGGCTTGCCGTTGGCATGGTCGTGGCTATGCTGATCGGTTTTTGGATGTGGGACGAACTATCGTTCGATAAAAACTTCGATAACTACAGCCATATTGCCCAGGTAATGCAACATGTTACACAAAATGGCGAAAAATCGACGGGTACAAGTGTGCCGTGGCCCATGGCTGCCGAGATACGCAAAGACTATGGGAGCGATTATAAATATGTCGACATGGCATCGTTCAACTATGGCCATATTTTGGCCGCGGGCGATAAAAAGCTCACCAAAAGCGGGTCGTTTTTTGAGCCGCGGATGCTCGACATGCTATCAGTTAAAATGCTGAAGGGGTCGAGGGCAGCGTTAAACAGCCCCGCATCGGTACTGCTGTCCGCATCAACCGCAAAGGCCTATTTTGGTGATGCCGACCCGGTAAACAAGGTGATGAAAGTTGATAACAGCATGCTGGTGAAGGTAACCGGTGTGTACCAGGATTTTCCAGATAACTCCTCCTTTTCGGATGTCGGCTTTATAGCTCCATGGGATTTGTATGCCGAAAATAACGGACTTAAAAAACAAGCTGATATATGGCGCTGCAACTGCTATATGTCGTTTGTGCAGGTTACCGATAATACCGATATCAACCAGGCCTCTGCAAAGATCAGGGACATCAAATTAAGCAAAGTAAACAAAGGCGAGCTCAATGGCAAACCCGAGGTTTTTTTAAACCCGATGAAAAACTGGCACCTGTATTCCGATTTTAAGAACGGCGTAATTGTGGGCGGCCGCATCCAGTATGTTTGGCTGTTTGGTATTATTGGCGTGTTTGTGTTGCTGCTGGCCTGTATCAATTTCATGAACCTGAGCACCGCCCGCTCCGAAAAACGGGCAAAGGAAGTAGGTATCCGCAAGGCCATAGGATCCATGCGCAGGCAACTCATTTTACAGTTTTTGAGCGAATCGCTGCTGGTGGTATTGTTTGCTTTTGTGCTGGCTATTGTTGTTGTAGAGCTTAGTCTTCCCTTTTTTAACGATGTAGCGGGGAAGAAAATGTCCATCCCCTGGGGCAATCCGCTATTCTGGGCCATGGGCCTGGGCTTTAGCCTGGTAACCGGCCTTATTTCGGGCAGTTACCCGGCGCTTTACCTGTCGTCGTTTAAACCGGTTAAAGTGCTCAAAGGCACCTTTAAAGTTGGTCGGTTAGCGGCATTGCCCCGCAAGGTGCTGGTGGTATTGCAGTTTGCCGTTTCGGTTACGCTCATCATCGGCACTATAGTTGTTTTCAGGCAGATCCAGTTTGCCAAAAACCGCCCGGTTGGCTATAGCCGCGATGGCCTGGTAGCCCTGCCAATGGTAACTGCGGATATCCATAAAAGCTTCAATGCAGTAAAAGATGAATTAATAAAATCCGGCGCTGTTGCAGACATAGCAGAAGCAGGAAGTCCTACAACAGCCATTTATTCAACCAATAGCGGGTTCGACTGGAAAGGAAAAGATCCCAACCAGGCGGTTGAGTTCCCTAATATTGATGTTACCTATGATTATGGCAAAACCGTTGGCTGGCAATTCATTGATGGCCGCGATTTTTCGCGGGAGTTCCTAACCGATTCGGTTGGTTTCGTGCTGAACGAAAGCGCCGCAAAGTTTATCGGCTTTAAAAAACCGGTTGGCGAAACCATTAAATGGGATGGAGTTTCGTACCATATTATTGGTGTTATTAAAGATATGGTAATGGAATCGCCCTATGAACAGGTTCGCCCTACGCTGTTCCATATGCTGAAAGGCTCCGGCGACCTGGTGATGGTAAAAATCAACCCAAAAGTAAGCACCCATGATGCCTTAGCTAAAATACAGCCGGTGTTTAAAGCGTATAGCCCTGCGCAGCCATTTGACTACCAGTTTGCCGATGATGATTACGCCAAAAAATTTGGCAACGAAGAACGGATAGGTAAACTCGCCAGTTCATTCGCTGTTCTCGCTATCTTTATAAGCTGCCTGGGCCTGTTTGGCATGGCATCCTTTATGGCCGAGCAACGCACCAAAGAAATTGGCGTACGCAAAGTATTGGGTGCAAGTGTTTTTGGTTTATGGAAGATGTTATCAACAGATTTTGTTGCGCTGGTGGTTATATCGTTATTAATTGCAACGCCTGTTGCCTGGTATTTTATGAACAACTGGCTAAAAAATTACAACTACCACACGGGGCTATCGTGGTGGATATTTGTCATAACGGCCCTCGGCGCTATCGCCATCACGCTGCTAACCGTTAGCTTTCAAAGCATTAAAGCTGCACTGGCGAACCCGGTGAAAAGCCTGAAGACGGAATAAATTAATAGATATGAGATTTGAGACGTGAGACGTGAGATTTCTTCATAGCGCTTTTTGTCTCATATCTCAAATCTCACGTCTCGCGTCTCATCACAGTTTCAATACCGGACGGCGCTTGTACCATAACCGAACACTCAATTTTAAGTCATTTTGTAACTATCTGTAAAAAAGATAGTTACAATGTGGCATGTAGTTTGAATTTGTTGTTGTACCGGGGGCAATATGCTGTCCGTTAACAACAAAAACTTATACAATTCACTGCGTCACAGCAACATCAGTCAGCCCAATGACCAGTGCCCAATGACTAATGACCAAATGCCATGATAAAAAATTACTTCAAACTCGGTTTTCGTAACCTGGTAAAAAACAAGCTATCATCGTCAATCAATATCCTCGGGCTGGCGCTGGCAGTGGGATGCTGTTTGGTAGTTTTCGAATATTTCGACTGGTCCATGCACATGGATACCTTCCATCGAAAAGTTGATAACATTTTTGTTATTGAAAAGCTTGCCCGTACAAACGGTAACGAACAATTGTGGGGCGACTCCCCTGCACCTATGGGGCCCATGCTTAAAAGCGATTTTGCGCAGGTAAAGGACTTTACCCGGTTTAACTACTGGGGCGTACTGGTAAAACAAGGCGATAATGTGTTTAATCAAAATATAGCTTTTGTCGACAATTCCTTTTACAATATGTTTGATTTCCCGGTTAAATGGGGCAACAAAAACACCTTTACCGACCAGGATGGCATCGTGCTGACAGAGGAGTTATCGGAAAAACTGTTTGGCAAGCAAAACCCAACGGGCAAACACCTCACCACTATTTTTAATAAAGATGGCGTTCAAAGCACTGTAAACTTTACTGTTAAAGGCGTTTTTGGTAAGCAGCCGCGCGAATCATCCTTTTATTTCCAGGCCATTGTTCCACGCTCCAAAATGGCAGCTTTGGGCCTGGATAAAACAGGCGACTGGAGCCAGCATTCGGATATCACATTTATCGAGGCAAATAATGAGGCAGCCCTGGCGCCGGTAAAAAACACGGCCGCGCGATATTTAAAACTGTATAACGCGGCCAATCCCGATAACCGGATGGTGGGCTTTAATTTTCAGCCCTTAAACGCCATGAATTTTCATTCGTATAAGGTAAATAATTGCCGCTTTAACTCAACACATATTGCTGCATATATTATGTTGCTGGTTATAGGTTTGGCAACCTTGTTGCTGGTTTATTTTAATTACATGAACATTGCCATTGCAGCAGCATCAGCACGGTTAAAGGAAATCGGCATCCGTAAAGTGATGGGAAGCCGCAGGCAACAAATCATTTTTCAGTTCATTTTAGAGAATGTTATACTTTGCACCATAGCTATAATGGTGGGTTTAGCCATGGCTAAATTCATCTTCCTGCCGCTGTTTAGCCAGATTGCCGGTTTGGACCTCACCGAAAAACTGTTTAGCAATTATCGCACATGGACTACATTGGTCATTTTAATTATTGTATCGGCTTTAAGCGGGGCGGCTTACCCTTCGGTTTATATATCGGCGTTTAACCCGATAAGCATCATGAAGGGGAACAGCAAAACCGGCAGTAAAAACCGTTTCAGGAAAGCGCTTTTAGGCTTCCAGTTTTTCCTTACATTTTTGGCTATTTCAACCGCGATTGCTTTTATGCAGGAAACAAAGTTCATAAAAGGGCGGCCATGGGGATATAGTCCGGAAAACAATGTGGTGGTTAATTTCGATAAATCAGCAAATTACGAAGCTTTCCGGGATGAACTGAAAAATGCCGGGAACGTAGTTTCGGTAACAGGTTCGGATCAAACGCTTGGCTATTACACCAAACAACTAGTGGTGAATATTGATGGCCAAAAACAAACCGTAAATAGCTTTGGTGCCCTGCCGGGTTTTGCTACACAGATGGGCATCAGGATTACCAAAGGACGGGATTTAAACGAAGCCTATAAAACAGACGCATCGGACGCTGTGATTGTTAACCAGGCGTTTTTAAAACAAATGCACTGGACTACAGCCATAGGCAAAACCATCGACTACAATAACCATAAATATTCGGTAATTGGCGAAACGAACGATTTTCACTACGATGATTTTCAAACGCCCATAAGGCCGCTGTTACTGATGGGCTGCAAAACTGCGGACATTAATGTAGTTTATGTAAAAACCGGTTCTTCATTGTTCTCAAACGCGCATAAAAACGTCGAAAAGGTCTGGAAAAAGGTTAACCCCAATTTGCCGTTCGAATACCACTACCAGGAAGCTGTTTTCGACGGTTACTTCAACGGATTTATCCAGGTTTCGCAAGTACTGGCGGGCGCTTCCATCGTCATGATCATTATTTCGGTAACCGGTATTTTTGGTTTGGCATTGCTGATATTAGGGAAAAAGATGAAAGAAATAAGCGTACGAAAAGTGCTTGGAGCCGGCATTGGCAATGTGATATTACTGATAAACAAGGAGTTTTTATTTGCCATAGGATTTGCGCTGCTGCTTGGCATTCCGGTTTCGTGGTGGATTACCGGCAATTTATTTAATATCCTGGCCCCCGATTCAACCGTTTCATTTATACCGCTTATATTGGCCTTTGTTGGCTTGCTGGTGATGACCGCCATCAGCGTGTCATGGCATATTTATAAAGCCCACACCGCTAATCCGACACAATATTTGAAAGAGCAGTAGTGTGCTTTTAGTGGCAGTAGCAGGTTTTAGTGGCAGTTAAAAAAGGTGAAAAGGCGAGAAGACGGATTTGACAACTTTCAAAAAGTTGTCAAATCTTAACGCATTTAAAGGCGAAAGGTAAAAACGAGCGAGCGGCCATAAACTATCTACCATGAACCGCCATTGCAGCAATGAACTAATGAACAACTGAACTAATGAACTAATAAGAGATGATAAAAAGTTACTTCACCATCAGCCTGCGCAACCTTTTAAAACGTAAAGGGTACACGGCGCTAAATATCCTTGGGCTTACTATCGGCATTACCTGCTGCCTGCTGATATTTCAATATGTATCGCGCGAGCGGAGTTACGATTCGTTCCAGAAAAACAGTTCGCAAATTGTGCGCATCCGGCTCGATCAGTACAAACAGGGTAAATTGATGTGGCAATCAGCAACCTCGTACCCGGCCATTGCACCTACCATGAAAAAGGACTTCCCGGAAGTGGAAAACACCTGCCGTATAATTGACGATCAGTTGCTTTTAAGTAACGAAGAGAAAAATATCAAGTTTAGCGAAACCAAAGGTTATTTTGCTGATCCTTCCGCTATAGCCATGCTGGGGGTAGATTTGCAAAAGGGAAGCCTTGCCGATGCTTTGTCCGGTCCATATAAAATGGTCATCTCGCAAAGTATGGCCAAAAAATATTTTGGTACCGATAATGTTGTCGGTAAATCGTTGCTGGCCCGCGATGGCGGTGGCTCCAAATCATACCAGATAAGTGGCGTTTTTAAAGATTACCCGGCTAATTCGCACCTCATCATCAGCTACCTGGTGTCATACTCTACGCTGGTACAAATTCTTGCCGCCGGTGGCGATAAGGACAACTCTGCCAATACCGCCTGGGGCTGGTACGATTTTTATACCTATATCCAACTTAAACCGGGCACCGACCTGCAAAGTTTCCAGGCCAAGCTACCCGCCTTTGCAAACCGATATATCAACAGTCGCAAAGGCCTTATAGCCAATAACATAAAAAACTGGTTGTACACCATCCCACTAAGCGATATTCACCTCAACTCCAACTATAACCAGGAGGCCGAAGTAAACGGCAATGGCGGCGCTGTAAACTTTATGTTCCTGATAGCGCTCATCATTATGGGTATCGCCTGGATCAACTATATTAACCTGTCCACCGCTCGTTCGGTGGAGCGGGCGAAAGAAGTTGGCGTGCGCAAAGTACTCGGCGCAGCCAAAATGAACCTGGTAAGGCAGTTTATGCTCGAAAATATTTTATTAAACTTCACAGCCATTATTATTGCCACTGTTTGTGTTTACCTGTTAACGCCGGCCTTTAATCATTTAATGGGTAACGATGATGTAAAATTGTTCTCGATGAACGGCAAATACTGGCTCATATTCCCGGGTATTTTTATTGGCGGCACTTTGCTCTCGGGCTTGTACCCGGCAGTTGTGCTTTCGGGCTATCAGCCTGTTGCCGTACTTAAGGGGGCATTTAAAAACACATCCGGCGGACTCATCCTGCGCAAGGGCTTAATCATTATGCAATTCAGCATTTCGGTTATTTTAATTGCAGGCACCATCATTGTTTACCAGCAGGTAAACTACATGCGTAACCAGCGGCTGGGCGCTAACATTCAGCAAACGCTGGTACTGGATGGCGCTCAATCTGTAAAAGATTCCCTGTACCAGGTGGCCCTGCAACCCTTTAAATCCGACCTGATGAAAGTGCCTGGCGTTAAAGGCATGGCAGCATCTACCGATGTAATGGGCCGCGAAATTTATTGGACAAATAGTTACAAGAACCTGGAGCGTAAAGAACTGGGCGCCGTTACCATGTACCGGCTTGGTATTGATTATGACTTTATCCCGCAGTTTGAGCTGCAATTAGTAGCCGGGCGCAATTTTTCGCAAAGCTTCACCACCGATAAACACGCAGCCATATTGAACGAAAAAGCGGTGGAAGTACTGGGCTTCCAAAACGCAAAGGAAGCTATCGGTAAAAAAATATCCGCAGGCGATACCTTAACCATTGTTGGTGTATTGCAAAACTTCCACCAGCTGGGCCTGCAAAAAGCCATCGACCCGCAATTGGTTACTTTACGGCCCGATACCCGGAATGCCTACTCGGTTAAGCTACAGACTACTGATGTGCAGGGCTCCATAGCCGCCATAAAGGGTATTTGGAGCAGGTATTTCCCCAATGATCCGTTTAACTATTCGTTCCTCGATGATCAGTTTAACAACCAATATAAAAGCGATCAGCAGTTTGGGCAAATGTTCAGCCTGTTTTCGTTTTTGGCTATACTGATAGCGTGTTTTGGGTTGATAGGGCTATCGGCATATAATATTCTACAGCGCACCAAAGAAGTAGGCATCCGCAAGGTGCTGGGCGCATCGGTACAAAGCGTAGTTTTCATATTATCGAAAGACTTTATGGTGCTGGTTGTTATTTCTTTTGTTATCGCAGCGCCGGTTTCGTGGCTTATTATGCACAACTGGCTCCAGGATTTTGCCTTCAGGATTAACATCAGCTGGTGGGTATTTGGGGTAGCCGGGTTAACCGCGTTTGCAATTGCTTTAAGCACCCTCAGTTTCCAGGCCATAAAAGCCGCACTGGCAAACCCGGTGAAAAGCTTGAAGACGGAGTAATTGATAGATGTGAGATTTGAGACATGAGATTGCCAAAGTCTTCATGTCAAGTATCACGTCTCAAACCTGATATCAGAAGACAGAATAAAATTGCAAGACATGAGGTTTCGGATTTTCGTCTCACATCTCAAATCTCACGTCTCAAATCTAATGACCAATGAACACACTCAACTTTAAAATAGCGTGGCGGATATTAACCCGTCAAAAATTATTTTCGTTTATCAACATCATGGGGCTCGCTATCGGTATGGCGGCCTGCCTGCTGATTGTGCAGTACATCAGTTTTGAGCTGAGTTATGATAATTTCCATCAAAACGGGGCCAATATCTATCGTATTAAACATCAAAATTACCGCGATGGCAATTTGATAGAGAATATGCCCAAAACCTATTCGGCGGTTGCCCCGGCATTAAAATCAGCTTTCCCCGAAGTGCAGCAGGCAACACGGGTAGCCACTTTGGAGGGCATGGTTACCGCCCATCAACCTAATGGGTCATTAATCGTTTTTAATGAAAATCGCCTTTATTATGCGGAAGGCTCTTTCCTGCGCCTTTTTTCATTCCCGATGCTGCAAGGCTCAACATCGGCGCTAGATGCACCAAATACAGTGGTAATAACCGAAAGGACAGCCAAAAAATATTTTCCCGGGCAAAACGCCATCGGCAAAACCATTAATGTGCAGGAACAAACCTCGGGCGCTAACATTACGGCAACCGTAACAGGTGTTTGTAAGGACGTACCCGCGAACTCACACCTGCAATTCGATTTCCTGGTGTCGATGGACCCCAAGGCAGGCGACTGGGTTTCGCCTGATTATTACACCTATATTTCGCTGTCGCCCCAAACCAATCTTAAAGTATTTGAGGCTAAACTGACCGCTTTTTTAAAAACAAACATCGGCGCGCTAAGCAAAAACAGCAACTATGCCCCAACTCAAGGAAAAAGTAACTTGAATAATCTTTCGCTCAGCCTGCAGCCCTTGCGCGATATACACCTGTATTCAAACTTATCAAACGAGATCAGCACCGGTGGCAATGGCAATATGGTTTGGTACCTTGGCATTATTGCAGCGCTTATTTTAATCATCGCCTATATCAATTACGTAAACTTGTCGACCGCCAAGGTTATCGAACGTGCAAAAGAGGTGGGCATCCGCAAAGTATTGGGTTCGCAGCGTATGCAGCTTATCAAACAGTTTTTGTTTGAATCGTTACTGTTAAATATTATCAGCGTGGCTGCGGCCATATTTATGGCAATAGTGGCTATGCCCTGGTTTAGTAAATTATGCGGGGTCGAACTCAGCTTTGCTATCTGGAAAAATGTGTATTTCCTGCTTGGTTATATTGGTTTCCTGGCGGCGGGTATTTTGCTTTCGGTGGCTTACCCGGCTTTAATACTTTCCAACTATAAACCGGTTCAGGTTTTAAAAGGCAAGTTTATGAATTCAACCCAAAGCGTTTCGTTACGGAAAGCGTTGGTTGTTTTCCAGTTTGCGGCTACAATAGCTTTTATGACGGGCACCCTGGTGGTTTACCGCCAGGTAAATTATATGAAAGATGGCAATAAGGGCATCGACATGAACCAAACGCTGGTGGTAGTTGCGCCGCAAAATGTGCGGGCCACCGATGCCGACAACGCCAGTTATTTGTTAAAGGACAGCGTTTTCAGGAATGAGATAGCCCAAAACCCAAGGGTTGAAGGTGTTACCCTATCATCGAGTATCCCCGGCGAGAGCGTTGGCTTTATCATGTCGTACACCAGTCATTGGCAAACGGCAAATGAAAAAAGCCTGCGCCTGGCTACCTGCGAAATCGGCAGCAGCTACATCAAACAGTTTAAAATAAAAACAGTGGCGGGCAGCGCCGTAAATAGCTGGTCGGGCAGATACCCAACCATGGTGCTTAACGAGGCCGCCGTAACATCTTTGGGGTTTAAAGACCCACAGGATGCCGTTGGCAAACTGATAGAAACCAAAAATGGCAGGGGCAGGATATTCCAGAATGAAGTGGTAGGCGTAATTCAAAATTTTCATCAAACATCGCTAAAAGACGATTACACCCCGGTTGTTTTCCGCCTGAGCGATCCGAACAGCGCCACCGACTATTTACTGCGGGTAAATACGCATAACATGCCGCAAACCATTGCCCAGATAGAAAAAACATACAAAAGCGTTTTCTCCGAATCATCGTTCCAATACTTTTTCCTGGATGATTTTTTTAACCAGCAATACAAAGCCGAAGAGCACTTCGGGCAGGTATTTAGTCTATTTTCAGGATTTGCTGTTTTTGTGGCCGCTCTCGGTTTGTTTGGCCTTACCTTAATAACCATTACCCGGCGCATTAAGGAAATCGGCATCCGCAAGGTACTGGGTGCATCGGTATCAAACATCCTGGTGTTGATCTCAAAAGATTTTGTCGGCCTCATTATTATTGCCGGTGTTATTGCGTTACCGCTGGCTTATTGGGGCAGCTCCAGCTGGCTGCAGAATTATAAATTCAGGATAAGCTTTAACGCGTGGTACTTTATCATCCCGCTATTAACTACTTGTTTAATTGCAGTGCTAACGGTTATTTACCAAAGCATAAAAGCAGCGTTGATGAACCCGGTGAAGAGTTTGAAAAGTGAGTGATTAGAGGTTAGTTAATTAGAGATTAGGTTTACGCATGGTAACTTTTGGCCAATGCCCTTTGAAATCCGCAATTTCTTCCCGATTTTTCAACCACAAAAGAACTAATCTCTAATCTCCAATTAACTAATCTCCAACACCATGTGGACCTGCCCTTTATGCGATCAGCAATTTGTAAATACTAACCAGGTACATTCGTGCCGGGAAAAGGAATTGTCCGACTTCCTGGCCGGCAAAAGCGAGCATACCCTGCAGTTATTTAATCACCTGGTCAGCGAGTTTCAGCAAATTGGTGATGTTAAGGTTCATGCCACCAAATCGATGATTTCGTTTGGCGCACGTACGCGCTTTGCTTACGTAATACAACTTGGCAAAAACTTTGTTGATGTGGTTTTCCCTTTTAAACAGCCTTATGCCGATAATCTTTGTTTCAATAAAATAAAACCGGTACCAGGCAGCGATGACTTTAACCATCACCTGCGGCTGTATTTTATGGACGACATTAATGACGAGGTGCGCAGTTATATGCAGCTGGCCTATAACAACGGCGCAGCGGAATGAAATTTTATATTACCAGGTAGGCTTGTTCAGCAGTTCCGTTTGATCTTTTACCAGGATATAAACGTTTTTTTCGCAAACGTTGCAAAAGTAAATTTTGATGGGCAAAAAGTATAAAACATTCCGGAGAAACCAATTGCGTTTAACCCTGCTGTGAAATGTATGCGAGCATACAGGACATGTTAGTGAGCACTTTTTCATAGTAAAAAATTTTAATAGATATATACCCTAATAGTATTAAACTGGTTTGTACCTGCTCTCTGCTTTAGTGGTGATTAAAACGTAACGATTTTTTACACATCGCGGGCAGAAATAAATTTTAACCGGCACAAAGAATAATACATTTTTTATAAACCAGCCCCGCCTCACTTTATAATGATATGCTGTTGAACATTTGTAACACCTTAGTGCCGGCTTAGCCGAAGCGGGTGCGCTTGCCATGTTGCCAAACTTTCTTGTAATACTTAAGTCTTCCATAATCATAAATAGTAAATGGTGTGCAGCGGCTTATTAAATAACTACTGATACGAATGTACGCGCTTACACCAATTGCTGTAAATACCATTTAGTTGGTATTTTTTGGTTCGACAGCAAATTTTTGTTTTTGTTTAAACAGGCCGAAGTTTTAGCCATAAATGGGTAGCCCTGCTACTCAAAAAAAAGGCAGGCAACCGGTATTGAAGAATAGCTTGTAGCCGGTAGGCTGGTAGCGGAAATAGTACTATTGGTTATACTTCCTGATCATATCCTCCACCAAAATCCCGTTAATTTTCATTCCGGTTAAATTGCAATCGTCGATGTGCAAGTTGCTGAGGTTACTATTGGTAATTAAACTGCCCTGTAAATCGCAGTTTTCAAATTTCAGCGGTCGTTGTTTGGCGGCCGCATCATACATGGGATGGCCTTTGGGCGGCATACCAATGTTGTGGATATAAGCGCCGCCAAGCTGGGCGCCTTCAATTTCAAGATCGCTTAAGTTAGCATCCTTTATTTTCATACCCTGTGCGCTTACATCCTCAAAGTATGAATGATCAATCATTGCAGTCTTAACGCTTAATATCTTTTTGGTCTCTGATAGATGTATCAATTCCTCATTATTTTCCATGTGCCTTGATTTTCATCAAATTTAATAATGAAAACGCTTTGCAACCAAGTGTACTGATGCCAAACCCAGGGTGGTTTTGTGCCAGCATCTCATAGCAACGGCAGAGCAATCATATAATTATGATTCGGAATTTATTGTTAATTTGCCCTTGTAAAATAACCACGGGGGGTAAACCTTAATTGAAATAATACAGCATGAGTTTTTTTTATTACTTCGCAGTATTTTTATTGGCCAGGCGGCTACTGAAATCGGTGAAATACACCGACTTATTTCCCAAATGGAAGACCATATTAAATGGCACCTCCTGGGGTGTAATGATTTTATATGTAATCCTCGAATCCAGTTTCAATAACGGCCTTGACCATTTGCTGGCTGCATCCGTGTTGGCCGGAATACTATATTATGTAAATAACGAGCCCGACTTTAGCAGCCAAAAAGCGTACGTGCAAGCTAACTGGCCCCTGGTTGGTATTGGTTTTATAAACGGCCTCGCTATGCTGGTAGCTAAAGACTTTCATAACAAATACAATAACTATTTTCAACTGGCCATTATTGCCGGGTTTGGGTGGATTTTAGGGCGGTGGGTTACCTCAAAAAAACAAGACGAAGAATTAAGGATCAGCAAAGAACGCCGCTGGCAGCTTGAGGCACTTGTGAAGGAACGCACTGTTGAATTGGTTCAGCAAAAAGAAGCGCTGGAAAATATTGTTGAAGAATTAAGGGCCACCCAGGACCAACTGATACAATCTGAGAAAATGGCTTCATTAGGCGAGTTGACTGCCGGTATAGCCCACG
>Ga0206898_10211_pt1 | contig 16842 bp, 18 predicted proteins | sample Alteio_BWOrgHeat_50_FD_153237 | JGI IMG/M metagenome (GOLD analysis project Ga0206898, IMG submission 153237) | Enriched cells from forest soil in Barre Woods Harvard Forest LTER site, Petersham, Massachusetts, United States -... | ecosystem: Environmental > Terrestrial > Soil > Temperate forest >...
ATATCGCGCTGAGTTTGGCTGCTTTGGGCATCCGTATTATTGCGCCGATGCCGGGCAAAGGTACCATCGGTATCGAGGTGCCCAACCAAAACCCTGAAATGGTTTCGATGCGCTCGGTATTGGCGACTGAAAAATGGCGTGACAATACCATGGACCTCCCTATTGCGCTGGGTAAAACCATCAGCAACGAGGTGTTTATAGCCGATTTGGCCAAAATGCCTCACTTATTGGTTGCAGGGGCCACCGGCCAGGGTAAATCGGTAGGTATTAATGCCATATTGGTATCGCTGCTCTATAAAAAGCATCCGGCCGAGCTGAAATTTGTTTTGGTAGATCCGAAAAAGGTGGAGTTGACACTTTTCCGCAAAATTGAGCGCCATTTCCTGGCTAAACTGCCCGATGAAGCCGATGCTATCATCACCGACACCAAAAAGGTGGTGAATACCCTCAATTCCTTGTGTATCGAGATGGATCAGCGGTATGACCTGTTAAAAGATGCCCAGGTACGTAACCTTAAAGAATACAACGAAAAATTTGTTCACCGCAAGATCAGCGATCCTGAAAAGCACCGTTACCTGCCCTTTATAGTACTGGTAATTGATGAGTTTGCCGATTTGATGATGACGGCCGGCAAGGAGGTGGAAATGCCGATAGCACGTATTGCGCAACTGGCACGTGCCGTGGGAATACACCTGGTGATAGCTACCCAAAGACCGTCTGTAAATATTATTACAGGTACCATTAAAGCCAACTTCCCGTCGAGGCTGGCGTTTAGGGTATTATCGAAGATCGATTCGCGTACGATATTGGATTCCGGCGGCGCTGACCAGCTTATTGGTCGCGGTGATATGCTATTATCAACCGGCAGCGATTTGATACGACTGCAATGCGCATTTGTAGATACGCATGAGGTGGAACGCATATCGGACTTTATTGGCAACCAGCGCGGGTACCCATCGGCAATGCTGTTGCCTGAATATGTGGGCGAAGGCGAAGCCAGCAGCACAAAAGAATACGACCCTGATAACCGAGACCCAATGTTTGAAGAGGCTGCCCGCTTAATTGTGATGCATCAGCAAGGATCAACCTCCCTCATTCAGCGTAAAATGAAACTGGGCTATAACCGTGCCGGACGGATCATCGACCAATTGGAAGCCGCCGGCATTGTAGGCCCGTTTGAGGGCAGTAAGGCGCGGGACGTTTTGTATCCGGACGAATACAGCCTGGAAAGACATCTGGAAACGTTGCAAAAACAAAACAACAATTAAACTTTACGGCGAACTGTGATTCTAATGATTAAAGGATTAACACAGTTTTCGAAAACAAAAAACAATATTTACCATTATTCAATCAAATGATCTTCAGCCATGTACAATATGGTTCGGTACAAATAATAAACTAATGAAAAAAGTAATCATATTTTCCATATTAACCTTTATAAGCTCTTATACTTTTGCTCAAAAAGATGTTGCAGCAAAAGCCATTTTAAACAAATTAAGTGAGAAATATAAGTTATATGATGTTGTAAAAACCGACTTCGACTTTACGTTGGAAAACCCACAGGCCGGGGTTAAAGAAACACAAGCGGCACCCTGCTGGCGCGGCCAAAAGCCAATAAGTTTGTTGTTACTATATTTAGCCCGGGTCAATCAGCGAAGCAGGAAATTGCACAGCAAATCATCAGCGATGGCAAAACCCAGTGGACTTACCTAAAAAAAGACAATGAGGTACAGGTAAATAATACCGACAACAGCGGCAGCGGGCTAAACCCGGCGCAGGTATTCACCATTTACGAACACGGCTTTAAATACATTTATAATGGCGATGTGAAGATAAAGGGCCGTACCTACCAGGAGATTGACCTTACTCCTGAGGATATTAACAAGCCCTATTTTAAAGTGCGTTTGGAAATTGACAAAGTAAAAAAACAGATTTACAGCGCGCTCGTATTCGACAAAAATGGCAACCGGTACACCTACGCCCTGCGCAGTTTTGTGCCCAACATACAAATACCCGATAATACGTTCAGTTTCGATGTAAAAATGCACAAGGGAGTTGAGGTAGTGGATCTTCGGTAAGGCGCTTTAATCACAAAACATTTTTATATTGATGGTTATCGGATAAAAACGATTCGGCATAGCCGATAATGTTATCTTTTTGCAACTCATCCAGTTTTTCCTTAACCTGCGAATAATCAACATCGGCAGGCACTTCCATCACAAAGTACTTTTTGCTGAGGCTTTCGGACTGGCAACCCATTTCTTCAAAAATGGACTTTATCGAATTAACATCATGTCCATTGTCCATCAGGATGATGCGCAACGTTGATTTTCCGGAATATTTTACCGTTTTACGGTACGTCAACATATCTTCTTTTGGGTTGTATTCGGCCCATACCACGTCGCCCGAGGCTGCATTTGAAATATAAAATGGAATGTTCTCCAACCTGTAATAGCCAAATTCCGCATTCACAACTGTGGCCCACATGGTTTCAACAGTTTCCTTATCAAGTATATCGCTGTGGAAACGAAAAAGTATTTTTATTAAATTATCAGTCGGCATCGGCAAAAAGGGAAATTGTGAATCAGCAAATTGTTGAATACAAATTTATAAAATGAAATTTCATTTCCAGCGATATTCGAAGTCCCCCAAAAAAATGTCATCTCGAACGATAGTGAGAGAACTTATGCGACATCCATAACCTCTATGCAAATCAAAAATGCACGGTTGTAGCGCCTGAAGCAGAAGTTCCCTCCCTACGGTCGGGATGACAGGAATGTGAGCTGATGAAAAAATTATTTCCTTTATACCCTGATGTATATCTTATTCTTATCCAATATCTTACCAAACAACCAGCAAACCAGCATATAACTGATTGCAAACAGCAAGGAGCCGACAGCGCCCGGGGCAATAGCCTGGAAAACGGAACCGTTTATCCAATCGGTGAAACCAAGTTTACCAATGGTAATCCAGCCCAGTATTGTTACCAGTAGTTCGGAAAAGAGGTAGATGGGTAGCGGGTTTTTGCCTACAGTCGTAAAGAAAGAAGTCCAATTTCCTTTGTTGAATGATATTATTTCCACAATATAAATCAATGCCGATATCAGCACCATATCAATACCAACGGTTAACAACACAAAGGGGCTTGTCCATAGCTTTTTGGAAATAGGGAAAGTCATATTCCAGCAAAGCGCAATGAAGATAAACAGGAACCCGAACAATAATAGTTTCGAGATAGTTTCATATCCCTTGCCTTTTTCCTGAATGTATTTACCGGCGTAGTAGCCACAAATAACATTCACAATGACCGGCAGCGTGCTCAATATTCCTTCCGGATCAAAGGCTACGCCTTCGCCATGGTAAAGGTGCGCATCGCCTAAAACAGCTTTATCCAGGTAAGTTCCGGCATTGGTAAGCATTCCGTAAGGGTCGGCATGATCGCCAAAAATCAACAGTAAAAACCAGTAACCAAACAGCAACAACAGGCTGATAACGATAATAGCGCCTTTTGACTTCACAAAATAAATAAGCAGCGACGCAAACAGGTAACAAAGTGCAATACGTTGTAAAACACCAAAAATGCGGGTTTGGCTGATAGGCAGTAAATGCCAGCCTTTTGTATCATGCCCCACAAAAGGGAACCAATACATCAGGTATCCCAGTAAAAATATAATAACAGCTCTTTTTAAGATCTTGAAAAACACAGTTCCTGAACTTAAACTGGCAAACTTTTTCATGGAAAAACTCATGGCATTGCCTACGGCGAACAAAAATGACGGGAAAACCAGGTCGGTAGGTGTAAAACCGAACCATTTGGCATGTTCGAGCGGTGCGAATGATACCGGGCCGCCGCCATTGTTAACAATGATCATAAAAACAATCGTCATTCCGCGAAAAACATCCAGCGAAAGAAACCGGTTAGGGCTTTGCTCCATAGTTCAATAAAAAGGTTTAAAATAAGTTAGGAAATATGGGACAATATAAGAATTATTGGCACTAATGTATAGTTTTTAAAATATTTTAAGAAGTAGGGGATGGCGATTAGTGGTTGGAGATTAGAGATTAGTTAAACACGGGATTGGCTGCCATGTTAAAGAGTTTGTAGCTTGTCATTTTATCAAAAAGAAGATTGAAGCTCCTAATCTCTAACCTACAGTCTCTAATCTCTAAAACAAAATCGCTATTTTTGGCCATCAATGCTTACCATTACTACCCATACGCTCGAAAAACTGGAAACGCTGCTGCGGACAAGCGGTTACAAAGTACGGTACGAAAAGGGCAATTTTAAAACTAATGCTTGCCTGCTGCAAAACAGTAAGATGGTGGTAGTTAACAAGTTTGCGGGCTTGGAAAGCAAAATATTAGCCATTGCAGAACTGGCGCGTACCCTGGAGATGGATTATGAGTTGCTGGATGAAAAACAGGCCGCATTTTTGCATCAGCTTAAACAAACAACACTGGAATTTTGAAAATTACTTTTTTAGGTACCGGAACCTCGCAGGGTGTGCCCGTTATAGCCTGCAATTGCGAAGTTTGCACCTCGGCAGACCATCGCGATAAGCGTTTGCGTACCTCTGTTTTAATTGAAGCAGAAGAAAAGGTGATAGTGATTGATTCGGGCCCCGATTTCAGGTACCAGATGCTGAGGGCAAAAGTGCAGCACCTGGACGCTATTGTTTTCACACATGAACATAAGGACCATACCGCCGGGCTGGATGACATAAGGGCCTTCAATTACAAGCAACAAGGCCCGGTTGATGTGTATGCTAACCTGCGGGTACAGGAAGCCCTTAAGCGCGAGTTTTTTTACATTTTCGAGCGGTTTAAATATCCGGGCATTCCGCAATTAACCCTGCACACCATAAGCAACGAACCATTTAACATCGGCAACCTCAGGTTTATCCCCATTGAGGTGATGCATTACAAATTGCCGGTACTGGGTTTCAGGATAAACGATTTTACCTATATAACGGATGCCAAAACGGTTTCAGATACCGAGAAAGAAAAAATAAAAGGCTCAAAAATACTGGTGATCAATGCCCTCCAAAAACAGGAACATATATCGCATTTCACCTTCGATGAAGCCATCGCCTTTGCAGAATCCATTGGCGCCGAAAAAACATATCTTACCCACATTAGCCACCGCCTGGGGAAACACGCAGATGTGTCATCCATCCTGCCGCCCAACGTCGAGCTGGCATATGACGGACTGGAAATCACTATTTAAACTGTAATAAAGCCTTTCAATAAAATTCGCCTGGCTGTTGTTGTTAAAACAGCCCCTTGTCCCGGTCCATAAATGTCGGCCGCATCAGGTCTAATCCCAGGTGTTTGTTGAGTTGCTCACTTACGTAATCGGCCAGTTCGGGCGAGTAGCGTTCATCATGCTGGTGCATAAAAAACCAAACCGATTGCAGTCCCATTTGCTCCCATTGTTTAATACGCTCAACCCAGTCGTCAACCCGTTTATAGTCGGTTTTATCGAGGCTGTTGCCCACAAAACGAATAAAGGCATGCGGGGTAGGCAATTCCATGTGCACCACGTCCCTGCGGCCGCTGGCGTCGGTTATCACTGCGCCAATGTTCAGTTGGTGCAGCATGTTAAATAAGGCATCACGGTTTTCGGTATTTGCAAACCACTCTTTATGCCGCACTTCTAAAAATACGGGTACATCTTTTGGCAGATGTTCCAGGTAAACTTTCAGTTCGGGCAGGCTTTTAGGCGTGTAGTTATCCCCCACCTGCAAAAACAACGGCCCCAGGTTATCGCCGAAGGCCATAATCCCGTTATAGTATTGTGTAGTGATCTCATCCGCATTTTTTAACCTGCGGATATGTGTTATCGTTTGCGAAAATTTGGGGCAAAATTTAAACCCCGGGAGCGACGCGGCCTTTTCTTTCCACTTCATGATCATTTCCGGCCCGTAGATATTATAAAAAGTGGCATTCAGCTCAATACAGTCAAAATGCTTTACATATTCATCTAAAAAGTTTGCCTCTTTTGTTTTGGGCGGATATATTTTCCCCAGCCATTCTTTGCGTCCCCATTTGGCACAACCCACGTGTACCTGCAGTTTGCCGCTGCCTTTGGCCGCGGCTAAAGTCTTCACAGTTAGTTCGGGATCGGGCGGGAGCGTAAAGTCAATCTCCGCCAATTGTTCATGAGGTACACGGCCAAATTCCATATTAGTTTGGGGTTAATTATGGCTGCAAATTAAATAAAAACTGCACTAATCACTAATTAACTTCTTCCGGATTTTTGCTTTTTCACAGTTATATTAAACACCATTCAGTCCAAAACATTCAGATAAGTGACTAATGTTGTTATATTTATGAAGTAAATTATTAACCCCTGATAAATTATTAAAAATTATGGATAACATTAAAGCCCCTATTTCGCTCGAAGAGTTTAAAGCGAAACGAAAAAAAATGATGGAACCTGTTATAAAGGATAAGGTTAAACCATCAACACTGGATAAAATAGCCGTTTGGATAACCAATCATGTTGGCAGCATGGGTTTTTTCCTCATTATTTTTACCTGGACTGTGCTATGGTTGAGCTGGAACATCCTGGCGCCAAAAGCGGCCAGGTTCGACCCATATCCGGCTTTTGTATTATGGCTCTTTATTTCGAATATGATACAACTTTTTTTGCTGCCACTGATCATGATCGGTCAGAACGTTCAATCACGGCATGCCGACCTGAGGGCAGAAGCCGATTTGCACATCAACACCAAAGCCGAGTTTGAAATAGAAACCGTCCTGGAGCACCTTGAATATCAAAATAAGATAATGATCCAGATATTACAGGATATTGAGAAAAAGCAGTAAAAATCAACGATCTATCAATAACACCGGATACAAAGAAATGAAAGCGGCTTATCCACATAAACCGCTTTCATTTCTTTTAATATTTGAATTTAGCTTTCAATGGCACTACAAAAACATTCCACCTGACGCCTCGATGCGTTGCGCATTTATCCAACGGGCATCTTCAGTGCATAAAAAGGCGATGATGCCACCTATGTCATCCGGTACGCCAACGCGGCCCAGCGCTGTAATGGTCGACATGTATTTATCCAGCTCAGGGTGCGCTTGGAATGCGGCTTTGGTAAAATCGGTTTCAATAATACCGGGAGCCACCATATTTGCAGCAATTCGCCTTGGACCCAACTCTTTAGCCAGGTATTTGGTAAACACCTCGATCGCGCCTTTCATAGATGCATAGGCTGCGTAGCCGGGGGTAGCAAAACGGGTAAGCCCGGTTGAAATGTTAATGATCCGTCCGCCATCTGCAATTAAAGGCAGGCTTTTTTGCGTGAGGAAATAAACGCCTTTAAAGTGCACATTAAACAGGTTGTCGAAATCTTCTTCGGTAGTTTTTGCGAAGGGTGAGGCAGCATCAATACCAGCATTGTTAATTAAGAAGTCGAAAGTACTCCTCCCCCATTTTTGTTGCAATGTTGCTGACAGCCGCCGCGTAAAATCGTCGAACGAGCCTACCACTGAAGTATCTAACTGCAATGCCGCAGCTTTTTGCCCGGCTTTTTCAATTTCGGTAACAACCGCCTCAGCTTCTTCTTTTTTACTGCGATAGGTGATCACCAGATCAATCCCTTTTTGTGCCAGGTGCATTGCTGCATTTTTGCCCAGTCCCCGGCTGCCGCCGGTCACCAGCGCTATTTTATGAGTTGTTTCCATTTTCTTTTCATTTAAGATAATGGCACAAAGTTCGGAGTAACTCCCCGGTAAATTATGGTGACAGCTTCAGTTAAAATGGTGATTGTTTCAGTATTTTGGCTTATTAGTTCATCGGTTCATTAGTTCAATAGTTCATTGGGTCACCGGTTTATCGTTTGTTGATTGTCAGAGCTAAAGGTGGTTTTACCGTCAACAGGTGCGTTAGGTGAGTTGCCTTACTGCCCAATGAACAAATGAACTATTGCACTAATGAACCCGCAACAAACACCTCCTCCCGGTACTGTTTGGGCGTAATACCTTCAAAGCGCTTGAAAAACTTGGTGAAGTTGGATGGATCAAAAGTCAACTGACTCGCTATGCGGGCGATGGGTATGGAGGTATCTTTCAGCATTTCTTTGGCAATGCGCATAATCTTTTCTTCAAAAAAATAGCAGGGCGCCTGTCCGGTAGTTAGTTTAATGGTATTGCTGAGGTGGGTAGGATGTATGTGCAAAATATCGGCAATATCCCTTATCTCCATCATGTCCATGGTGCGGTTGGCCATAATGTCGTCCAGGTGCTTGTCTATCTCCTTCAAAAAGTCGGCAGTTATTTCATGCTGGCGGGCAAATATCTTTTTGGGGATGGTTGGTGTTGCCATAGCACAAGTTTACGAAATATTTAAAACAGATTCGTCGCCTGCCGGTCATTCATCCAATCACCCAAATAAATCTACCTTAAACGACGGTTTAACCCTTTTCTTCGATGCCTGTTCGTAGGCATAGCCCAATTTAATAATATCGGCCTCTTTATATGCGGTGCTTACAAACGACAACCCGATCGGCAATTCCCTGAAATATCCCATAGGTACCGTGATATGCGGGTAACCGGCCATAGCTGCCGGGCTCGAAAAGCCGAAACCGTTATCGTAATCGCCGTTAATCAAATCAATACAGCCGGCAAAGCCGTTAGTAGGTGCGGCTATGGCATCCAGTTTATTGGTGGCTATAATGGTGTCGATGGCTTTGCGCGTAACACCGGTGGTTTTTGCTACGGCATCAAGATATTCCTTTTCGTCAAGTCCACCCTTTTTATTGGCCTGTTCCAAAATTTCCTGTTTAAAAAAGGGCATGGCCTCTTCGGCATTTTGCTTGTTGTAATTAATTACGTCGGTAAGCGATTTTATTTTTGAATTGGCAGCGCTCAAATATTTATTAAGCCCGTCTTTAAATTCGTATAGCAATACTGTAAAATCAAGGCCGCTTAAGGGTTTCAACTCTTTGTAAAGTTCAACCTCTACAATAATTGCCCCCTTGCTTTTCAGTATTTCAATAGCATCCTGAAATATCAGGTCCATTGCCGGACTGGTTTTTAAGGCGGTTTTTTCAACCCCTATACGTTTGCCTTTAAGGCCATCGGCATCCAGGAATTTGGTATAATCTGTTTCAACCTTGCCCTTACCGGCGGCAGTATAAGTATCCTTTGCGTCTTCGCCGGCCAGGGCGCCCAACAAAATGGCCGCGTCTTTTACCGTGCGCGCCATAGGCCCTGCTGTATCCTGCGTAACCGAAATAGGGATGATGCCGCTGCGGCTCCAAAGCCCTACTGTTGGTTTTATGCCAACCAACCCATTAACCGATGATGGCGATACAATAGAACCATCCGTTTCGGTACCGATGGCTATGGCGCATAAATTGGCAGATGCGGATGCCCCCGATCCTGCGCTTGATCCGCTCGGGTTCCGGTCTAAAATATAAGGGCATTTGGTTTGTCCCCCGCGACTGCTCCATGCGCTGGTGGAATGTGTCGACCTGAAATTGGCCCACTCGCTCAAATTGGTTTTACCCAGTAGCACCGCTCCTGCTGCCCGTAGCTTTTGCACTATAAAGGCATCCTGTTTCATTATATTATCTGCAATGGCCAGCGCCCCTGCCGTGGTATGCATTTTATCGCCTGTGCTGATGTTGTCCTTTATCAAAACCGGGATGCCATGCAACGGCCCGCGAATTTTACCGGCGGCACGTTCCTTATCCATGGCGTCGGCAATATCCAGCGCCTCGGGGTTTAGCTCGATAACCGAGTTCAACTTTGGCCCGTTTTTATCGATGTTGTCAATACGTTTTAAATACATCTCCGCAATGGAGCGCGACGTATATTCTTTGCTCTGCATTTTTTGCTGAAGCGTATCAATGGTCACTTCATTTAATGCAAAATCATCGGTCTTTTCGGCTTCAGCACTATCATCCTTTTTTTTGTCGGTTGATGCCGGGCTGCAGGAAGCTGCCACTACTGTTGTTAACGTTAAACCGGCTAATGCGCCCGTTTTCAGGAAGTTTCTTCGTTGCATGATACGGATTGTGATTTGCGATACAATTAACGAATTTTTAAGGATTTATAACTTATTCGGGTAAAAAAATTACAGGGGTTTTAGATACGCACATATCCATTACAGTGAATTTAACCACTAAGGACGCAAAGATTTCACTAAGAACCACAAAGAAAAATACTTTGTGGTTAAAAATTTTGAAGAGTTTTAACCATAAAGGTTGCAGAGAATGTACCTTAAAAACACAAAGAAAAAAACTTAGTGCCCTTTGTGTTTTTCACTCTGTGGCCTTTGTGGTAAAAAACTGCGGCTGCTGAGTTTTCCAACTTGTGGTAAAAATAATTTGCAATTCCAAAAAGTATTTAGATATTTGTCTAAATATTTAAATGGAGGTTGATTTGAATACCCTTTTCAAAGCGCTTAACGACCCAACACGACGCGAGATCCTGGAACTCTTAAAAGAAAAGGACCTTACTGCCGGCGAAATAGCCGATCAGTTCAATATATCAAAGCCCAGCATATCGCATCATCTCGATTTGTTGAGGCAGGCGGGTCTGGTTCTATCGGTTAAGGAAGGGCAGTTCATCCTATACTCGCTAAATACAACCGTAATGGACGAAATGTTAAAATGGATCATCAGTTTACAAACAAAAAATAAATCATCACAATGAAAAAGTTTACGTTAGCCGACGGCGCTGCCCTGGTAATATGGTTATTGCCGTTAATATATGTATGGAATATATATCCCACATTGCCGCAAACGGTGCCTGTGCACTTCGGTATAAATGGCACTGCCGACCGGTATGGCAGCAAAGCAGAATTTTTGATCGGGCCATCTGTATTGTTTGGCGTATCGGCGCTGGTTTACTTATTAATGAAATTTCTGCCAGCCATCGACCCTAAAAAACAAGTTAAATATGGCGAGGCGACGTTTCAAAAACTTGGCCTGGGCCTGGTGATATTTTTAGCAGCCTTAAATATCGGTATTACCTATGCTACCGTTCACCGCGAATTTGAGATCGGAAAATTCATCTTCCCGATATGCGGCCTGTTGTTTGTTTTTATGGGCAATATCATGAACAGCATCCGCCCCAATTATTTTGCCGGCTTTAAAACACCATGGGCATTGGAAAACGCCGACAATTGGCGTGCAACGCACCGCCTTGCGGGAAAGCTTTGGTTCATAGGCGGGCTGGCATTGGCGATCATCACCTTTATTTTACCTATGGAACCCGGAACCATTGTGTTTATGTGCGGGGTCGCCGTGTTAACAATAGTGCCATTTGTCTTTTCGTACCGGTATTTTAAAAGCCACCAAACAAGTCAAAATTCATGAAGAAATTAGTTATTGTTGCATTGATAGTTTGCTGCATCGGCCAGCTTAAAGCCCAGGATATAGCTGGTAGTTGGGTAGGATCCATTGCGGTTGGTGGCACTCATCTTCACCTTGTTTTTAATATAAAGAAAGTTAGTGACACCAGTTACACCTCAACTTTTGATAGTCCCGATCAAAAGGCATTTGGTATAGCCTGCAGCAATACATCGGTTAAAAACAATAACCTCACCATTATCGCGCTGGTGATAGGCGGTGGTTACAAAGGCACCTGGGACGGAAAAGACAGTATAAGCGGCACCTTCAGGCAAGGAAGCGGGAGTATTTCGATGGGCCTTAAACGGATCAGCGATGCTGAAAAAGCAAACTTATCCAAAGACCCTATCAGGCCGCAAACGCCAAAACAACCCTATGGCTATTTTACAGAAGATGTAGAATATGATAACGCGGATAAAAGCCAGCACTACGGCGCCACGTTTACCCGCCCCGATGGCAGCGGAAAATATCCGGCGGTAATCATTATCAGCGGCAGCGGTACGCAGGATAGGGACGGCACCATGATGAAAGGCCATAAACCGTATTGGGTATTGGCTGACTATCTAACCAAAAATGGCATTGCTGTTTTACGGGTTGATGACCGGGGCGCCGGCAAAAGCTCATTGGGGACTGACATCAACAATAAAACCAGCCTCGATTTTTCGTACGATGTAGAAGCGAGTTTAAACTACCTGGAGACCCGGCCCGATGTAGATAAAAAACACCTGGGCCTGATTGGCCATAGCGAAGGCGGCATGATAGCCCCCATGGTGGCGGCAAGGCGTAAGGATGTAAGTTTTATAGTGATGTGGGGCGCGGCCGAAGCAGGCGGCGCAAGGATACTGTCCGAACAATATGAAAATCGGCTGGTACAGCAAGGGATTGACTCGGTAGCAGCCAGGGCCTTTGGTCAGGCATATCTCCAGGCGCTAAATCTTTTTTCATCAGCAACCAGCCGAGACGATTTGGATCAGAAACTCACCTCGCTTTTTGATGAATGGAGAAAAAAGCAGTCGCAAAAAACATTGGATGCATTAAATATTCATGACAGCTCGATGCCCACCATTTTAAAATTATTCGATGGCATGTATAGTTCGGGCTGGCTGCGGTTCTTTATCACCTATAACCCCGACCTTGATTTAGCAAAGGTAAAATGCGATGTGCTTGCCATTAACGGCGACAAGGATACCCAGGTTATTGCTGCCGAAAATTTGGGTAAAATACAAGAAGCACTCAGCAAAAATGGCAACAAACACTTTGAGGTACAGGCGCTCCCCGGCTTAAACCATTTACTGCAAACAGCTAAAACCGGCCAGGCATCCGAGTATGAAAATATTTCAGAAACCATGTCACCCATGGCGTTAAAGATAATTTCGGACTGGATAAAACTTCATACAAAATAATTGCGTTATTATTGTGTTATGAAGAAGCTGAGCACAATATTTAGTTTAATAATTATTTTTTTAGTCCCCGTTTTTAGCCATGCACAACAAAACGCATTGCGCGGACAGATAGCCCAAATTGCGAAACAATCAAAGGGTATTGTAGGTGTATCCATTTTAAATTTTGAGGGCCGCGATACCCTGACTTACAATGGCCAGGCCCGCCTGGTTATGCATAGCGTATTTAAATTCCCTATTGCGCTTACGGTTTTGCATTGGGTTGATAGCGGCAAATTTACGCTCGATCAGCCCCTGCATATGGCCAAACGCGACATGCTGAAAAATACCTGGAGCCCGCTCCGCGATAAATACCCCAAAGGTGGCGACATCCCCCTGAGCGAAATATTAAGCTACATGGTATCGCAAAGTGATAACAGCGCCTGCGACTTTTTGCTGGCCCAACTGGGCGGCACCAAAACCGTACAGGATTATATGCTGCATTTAGGCGTAAAGGGTATCGCCATACGGGCGACTGAAACGGACATGGCCTCGGCCTGGGAGCTGCAATTTACCAATTGGTGCAAACCCGCCGAAATGACCAAATTGCTCGATCAGTTTTACCAGGGTAAAATATTAGCCAAAAACACCACGGATTTCCTGTATAAAGCCATGACGGAAACTACCACGGGCCCCAAAAGGTTAAAAGGGCTTTTACCCGAAAGCACAGTGATAGCCCATAAAACAGGCACCTCGCCCACCAATGCCGAAGGCTTAACACCCGCGACCAATGATGTGGGCGTAATTACCTTGCCCAATGGCAAGCACCTCATTATTTCGGTATTTGTATGCAACGCAAAAGAAGATGAAGCCACCCGCGAAAGCATCATCGCCAAAATAGGTAAGGCAGCGTTTGATTTTTATAGTCATTAATACAACAGGATAGACAACCGTACACCGATAAGGTTTGACAACTTTTAAAAAGTTGTCAAACCTCGCCCGCTATCCCCCCATCAACTAATCTCTAATCTCCAATTAACTAATCTCTAACCCCCACCTTTTAACAATTTATAGTCGATTTTTTGCATCGATATTGTCCGTTAAAAACAATGCGTTAAATTTCGCATCGGAAAAAACGGGATCATGAGAAAGGCTACAGGGATATTATTTTTTGGTTTGATTTTATACACCGCGGCATTTGCCCAATCAACCGCAACGCCCGTTTCGGAAAACGGTGCACTCCGGGTGGAAAATGGGCAGGTGGTTAACAAAAACGGCGTGCCGCCGCAATTGCGCGGCATCAGTTTGTCCTGGAGTTTATGGCAGGGCCGCAAGTACTGGAACCCGGCTGTGGTAAACTGGCTGGCCGGCGATTTTAAAGCGTCTATTATCCGTGCATCCATGGGCGTTCAGCCCGATCATGGTTACCTGCAGGAACCCGAAAAGCAAATGCAATTAACGGTTAACGTGGTTGACCAGGCCATAAAAGATGGTATTTATGTATTGATAGACTGGCACGACCATAACGGCAACCAGCACCAGGAGCAATCGAAAGCGTTTTTTGCACAGATGGCTAAAAAATATGCAGGGGTACCAAATGTAATTTATGAGATCTGGAACGAACCGCGGGAAGGCATCAGCTGGGACACCATTAAGACCTACGGCATACAAGTAATTTCCGAGATAAGGAAATACGACCCGGACAACCTCATCGTTATGGGCAACCCCAACTGGGACCAGCGTGTTGATGTTGCCGCAGCCGACCCCATTACAGGCTTTAAAAACATTGCTTATTCGTTTCACTTTTACGCATCCGACCCCAATCATCAGGAAACATTGCGGGCCAGGGCCGATTTCGCTATCAAGAAGGGCTTGCCCCTTATGATAACCGAATGGGGCGTAGGGGAATCAAACGGTAATGGTAAATTCGATAAAGATTTGGTTAAAACCTGGTTTGAATGGATGGAGAAAAACAAACTCAGCTGGGTAAACTGGAATATCACCGACAAAAACGAAACAACAGCCCTACTGGTACCCGGCGCCCCTGATAACGGCGGTTGGACGGATGACCAGTTGTCATCGGCAGGGATTTATATCAGGGAAAAGCTAAGGGATTTGAACAGGTAGATTTTTGGATGTGCGAATGTGCGGATATGCCGATGTGCAAATGTGAATTCAATATTCTTTAGGGTAATTGCTGATTTATTTTCATGATATCGATATTAATGATTTCATTCATTTTTTCTTGGTTCATCTTTTCATCGAATTTCCATTCTAATTTATATTTGCCAAAAATATTGCTGTCTGAAACCCATTTCACGACGACAACATCAAACCCTTGCTGGATTTTAAACCGTGAATATCCCCCCATCACTTGCAATCCTAAAACTACAGAGGTCGCCGTTTCTTTATAGACTTTTGCTCTTGAATCTCCGTCTAATATTCGCTTTATCAAAATAGCATATTTTGTCTTCATGCCTCCCATTTGAGCCACATCTTTCTTTATTTTGTAAACGCCATTTAAGAAGTAAATAATTACTAATCCGGCGACAGCAAAAATTGAGAACCACATTTTAAGTTATTTTAAACACATAAACCTTTACTTATTATCGGGCAACCTGATTCGGTTAGTCTTTTGGTCAATGATAAACATATAATTTCAAAAATTTCTGAGCGGCAAAATTGCAATTACGATATTGTTCATCGAGTTTAGGATGTGTGCTAATTTCGTTTGACGGATATTTTTTCAATAACTCATCACAAACCATTTTCAACTTCTTGGTTTCTTGATCCCATTTTTCTAGTAAAATTTGGTAATCTTCTATTTGTTCCGTTTGATTTTTCAAAGCAATTTTTCTAATACCTATCAAATGTACTTCCTTGGTTACCAAAATCAAATAGCACCATAATTATAAAGCCTAATAGCGTTTTCTGATTAATTTCTTTAAACTATTGAATAAATGACATTTATCTTACATCTGAAATGGTGGCTCTCTTACATCTGCATATCTGAAATCCGCACATCTGCACATCCACTAATCAAATTTCCATTCCTCCTCAAAAATATCCATCTTTACCTACTGACCATTGCAATTTATCATCATGAAAAAATTATACACGCTAGTAATTTTACTGTTGCCTGTTTTTGCTTTTGCCCAAAATGCCGATTCTGTTTGGTTTGTAAATAACTATACCAAAATGGAGGCCACCATCCCTATGCGCGATGGCGTTAAGCTGTTTGTATCGGTTTACATGCCAAAAGATAAATCGGAAAAGCACCCAATCCTGATGGAGCGCACACCTTATTCTTGTGCGCCATACGGCAAGGATAAGTACCGCGAGCTTTGGGTAAATCACCTGATCCAATATTGCCGTAAGGGCTACATTATGGTTTATGCTGATGTACGCGGCCGCTGGATGAGCGAGGGTGTTTATGCCGATGTGCGCCCCTTCAACTTCAACAAAAAAACCAATAAAGATATCGACGAAGCCAGCGACACCTACGATACCATCGACTGGCTGGTAAAAAATGTAGAAAACAACAATGGTAAGGTCGGCGTTTTTGGTATCTCCTACCCTGGATTTTATTCAACTATGGCCTCGCTGAGCGGACATCCAGCCTTAAAAGCGGTTAGCCCGGAGGCACCCGTTACGGATTGGTTTGTAGGCGATGATTTTCACCACAACGGCGCTTTTTTCCAGATGGATGCCTTTGCTTTTTATAAGGAATTTGGATTTGGTCAGCCGCACCCGCATCCAACACCCATTGCCGCGCCAACCTGGGATCCGCCGATCCACGATAATTACCAGTTTTACTTAAACGAAGGCTTATTGGGGCTCACTAAACTTGCCGGCGACAGTCTTAAATTCTGGAACGAGATGATGAACCACCCCAACCGTGATGACTGGTGGATGGCGCGTAACGCCCGCGTTGGCGTTAAGAATGTAAAACCTGCCATGCTGGTAGTTGGCGGCATTTTTGATGCCGAAGATTGTTTTGGCGCATGGAACATGTACCAGGCCATCGATAAACAGAGCCCGGCAACCAATAACCGCCTGGTGATGGGGCCATGGTATCATGAGCAATG
>Ga0206898_10197_pt1 | contig 16746 bp, 17 predicted proteins | sample Alteio_BWOrgHeat_50_FD_153237 | JGI IMG/M metagenome (GOLD analysis project Ga0206898, IMG submission 153237) | Enriched cells from forest soil in Barre Woods Harvard Forest LTER site, Petersham, Massachusetts, United States -... | ecosystem: Environmental > Terrestrial > Soil > Temperate forest >...
AGTGTCCGCACGTCTGGAAGATACCTTCACCCCCCACCGGACGGACACCACAAACTAACATAACCTACACAGTTGCCTGCTTGCGCATTGCATCTCACCCTTAAGGAGTTAAGGGGAGGGGGAGTATTTTTAAATTTTCAATTTAAACTTTTATATACATGCTGGTATTTTTTATCAGGAGAAAATGTGTAGTTGAATAGTTGAATATCAGGCAGAAGATGATCTGGTGGGTATTAGCAGATTGCTATATTTGTTGTAGCGAATAATATATGAAAGAGTTACCTGATTCAATAAAAAAGACCTTCTTCGATATGATGTCAGGCTTAATCACAATTGAAGATTTTGAACAATGGGTTTATGGCAGTGAGGAATTAGAAAATTCTCTTTCTGATGATGAATATCTCGCATTGATGTCATTGAATTACAAAAAAAGCGGAGCTAAGTACGAACTGTTTAATTTGCTGCAAACCTTTACAAGTATAAGTGAATATGAGACGTTGAAGCTTGCCAGGTTGCTCAATCAAGCAAAAATTCGTGATATCAAGCTACCAGGTACACTGGAACAGTTCTATGATTTATATTGTGACGGATATGATTTTTTGCGGAAGCTCGGATTAGGGTTGGGCTTATCTATGTATGTATTACCTGCACCATATAAAGCTGAACACTGGAGCGAGTTGAGCGAGTCAGAATTAAAAGACTTGATCAACCGAATACCCCCACATTTAGAAAATGAAGTAGACGAAGTTTTAAAATGGTTAGAGAAGGGAAAGATCGTGTTAACTGGTATAAAAGATGTGTATAATCATCACGAATTCATTGATAACAGAAGCGATGCCGAAAAGGCTGCAATATCACAATATGGCTTTTAGGGTGTCCGTCCGCACCCGAGTGCCTTACCCCTAAGAACGGGCGGACACCACGCAAAACCCAAAAAACATAAAAATGGGTATCATTATGAGCCCGTCGAAGCATAACACCCTTCTTTGACTTGCTATGTCCGTTTGTCCGTATTGTGTTCGGCCCCCTAAGCGGACGGACAAAACACAACTAAAAACCTATGTCATTTCGAACGAAGAGAGAAAACTTATACGCCAAGTATAACGAACTATGTAAGGCGGTAATGGCAGGTGTATAAGTTTTCTCCTCGTTCCTCGTCGAAATGACAGGGTGTAAGTAAACCCTCACACCCTCCGCTCGTTTACAATCTACCCTACCTCCCCCGGCGGACGGACACCACGTGCAACAAAAAACTATGTCATTTCGAACGAAGAGAGAAAACTTCTAAATCATGCATAACGAACTATGCAAAGCGGCAATGTCAGGTGTATACGTTTTCTCCTCGTACCTCGTCGAAATGACAGGATGTAAGTAAACCCTCACACCGTCCGCACGTTTACAATCTACCCTACCTCCCCCGGCGGACGGACACCACGTGCAACAAAAAACTATGTCATTTCGAACGAAGAGAGAAAACTTCTAAATCATGCATAACGAACTATGCAAAGCGGCAATGTCAGGTGTATACGTTTTCTCCTCGTACCTCGTCGAAATGACAGGGTGTAAGTAAACCCTCACACCGTCCGCTCGTTTACAATCTACCCTACCTCCCCTGCGGACGGACACCATACAACTAAAAAACTATGTCATTTCGAACGAAGAGAGAAAACTTCTAAATCATGCATAACGAACTACGCAAAGCGGCAATGTCAGGTGTATAAGTTTTCTCCTCGTACCCCGTCGAAATGACAAGGTGATTGAGAGTATCAAACAAAAAAAAATCCCGGCCAACCGACCGGGATCTTTAATATTTATCCTGCAAAAACCTTTCAGCTTTCGCTTTTTAGCTTTAACCTTTTTTAGCCAATTCCTCTGCCATAGCAGCGCCAATTTCAGCTGGTGATTCTACAACGCGGATACCGCACTCACGCATAATTTTCATTTTTGCTGCTGCTGTATCATCGGCACCGCCAACTATCGCCCCGGCATGACCCATACGACGTCCCGGAGGAGCAGTTTGGCCGGCAATAAAGCCTACTACAGGTTTGGTGCCGTTTGCTTTTATCCAGCGGGCTGCTTCGGCTTCCATGCCGCCGCCTATCTCGCCTATCATGATGATGCCGTGTGTTTCGGGGTCGTTCATCAGCAACTCAACAGCTTCTTTAGTTGGTGTGCCGATGATCGGGTCGCCGCCAATGCCTATGGCAGTGGTGATACCCAGACCGGCTTTAACCACCTGGTCAACCGCTTCGTAAGTTAAAGTACCTGATTTTGAAACAACGCCCACATTACCTTTTTTGAAGATAAAGCCCGGCATAATACCGATCTTGCTTTCATCGGCAGTGATAATACCGGGGCAGTTAGGACCGATCAAACGTGAATCCCTGCCTTTTAAGTATTCTTTCACCAGGATCATATCCTTTGTAGGGATCCCTTCGGTGATACAAACAATAACTTTTATACCTGCTTCGGCCGCTTCCATTATGGCATCTGCCGCGAATGGTGGGGGAACGAATATGATAGACACATCGGCTCCCGTCTTTGCAACCGCATCGGCTACTGTATTGAACACTGGCCTGTCTAAATGCTGCTGACCGCCTTTACCCGGCGTAACACCACCAACAACCTGCGTACCATACTCAATCATCTGCGAAGCATGGTAAGTACCTTCATTACCGGTGAAGCCCTGAACTATAACTTTTGAATCTTTATTTACGAGAACGCTCATTGATTTTTGTTTAGTAGGGCAAAGCTAAAGTTTTTGAGCGAATGTCAAACATCATTGTCCCTAAAGAGCGAATAATTTTACATTGCTGTACAGCCCATCCCAAATGCCTCTGTTTTGAGGCTTTTTTAGTTGGGGCCATTTAAAAGCGATTTTTTATTAAATGACATAAAAAAAGGCATCCACTTTTCGGTGGATGCCTTGTACGTTTAATGATTATATTATAATTAAATAACCTTTACATTTACCGCATTTAAGCCTTTTCTTCCGTTCTCTACTTCAAACTCCACTTTATCATTTTCACGGATTTCATCGATCAGACCTGTTGAATGAACAAATACGTCCTGGCCACCACCTGTTGGTGTAATAAATCCAAAACCTTTTGTTTCATTGAAAAATTTTACTGTTCCTTCTTTTTGCATTATTTTATTTATTAAGGGCCGCAAGGTAGGTATAATAATTCATATTAAACAATTCATTTAATATTTTTAATTACAAGTAAATATTTATGAAAAGAAAATGAATAAATTTTCCTCAGTTTAATACCTTGTGATAAATCATAAAAAAAGCCCCTAGCTGCTGCTAAACGGGCTTTCGCTAAAAAAAATTAATCGCGCAAATCACTCCATCGCACACCCTTAATTATTTAGCCACATCTTAAATATTTTTCAGGTTTTTGCAGGGCTAAAAGAAAAGCTTGGTATTTATTAAACACTACGTTTGAATTACGCGAAACGTTACACTTCAGATTTATTTTATTGACTAATTTATTTAACGCTACTTTTGCCGCAATTGAAGCCTGTATTTGAACAGGCAACTAAAATTTATATAAATGAAGGCCTTTATTTTCGACCTTAACGGCACTATGGTCAATGACATGCCGTACCATACAAAAGCATGGCAAAACCTGTTAAACAATGAGCTCGGTGGCAATTTTACGTATGACGAAGTAAAACCGCAGATGTACGGCAAAAACCCCGAAGTATTGGTAAGGATGTTTGGCCCCGACCGTTTTACGCTGGATGAAATGAACAGCTTGTCCTACGAAAAGGAAAAGAAATACCAGGAAGAATTTTTACCGCACCTTCAACTTTTGCCCGGGCTGCACGACTTTTTAGAAAACGCATACCAAAAAGGCATTCCTATGGCTATAGGCTCAGCAGCAATACCTTTTAATATTGATTTTGTGCTGGATAACCTCGACATCAGGAAATATTTTAGTGCGATAGTCAGCGCGGGTGATGTGATATTAAGCAAACCCCATCCTGAAACTTTTTTGAAAGCCGCTCAGCTTTTGAACGCCTCGCCTGATGACTGCATTGTATTTGAGGACGTGCCAAAAGGCGCTGAAGCAGCCGCCAACGCAGGCATGAAAGCAGTTGTGATCACTACCACCCATGAACCGGAAGAGTTTAAAAACCTGCAAAATGTGATCCATTTTGCAGGAGATTTTAGTGGCGCGTTTTTTAAGGGCTTGATCAGCCCCTTCTAAATCTCCCCCGGTTGGGGAGACTTTTTTAAATCTTGTTTACACATGCGTAGGTAATAAGGAGCAAGGCTAAAGTCTCCCCCTTCGGGGACATTTAGAGGGCCTTCTACCTGTAATACACCTCACTCCATTGCAGTTCCTTTTTAAGCTGGTGCAGGCGGGTGTCTTTACCGATCAGCGCGTATTCGATACCGGCCATTTCGGCAAAATCTTCCATTTGCGACGATGTTAAGTTTTGACTGTAGCAGGTATGGTGCGCCCCACCAGCCAATATCCATGCAGCGCAGCCGGTTGTCATATCCGGGTACGGTTTCCACAAAACACGGGCTACAGGCAGTTTGGGAAGATCATGCTGTGGTTCTACAGCTTCTACTTCATTCACAAGCAACCTGAAGCGGTTACCCATATCAACTATTGAAGCATTAAGCGCCGGCCCCCCGGCTACGTTAAACACCAGTCGAACCGGATCGGCCTTGCCGCCGATGCCTAAAGGGTGGATCTCGCAATTGGCCTTACCATTTGCTATCGACTCGCAAATTTCCAACATGTGCGAACCTAAAACCATTTGATTTTGGGGATCGAAGTGATAGGTATAATCTTCCATAAAGGAGTTGCCGCCTTTTAAGCCGCTGCCCATTACCTTCATGGCACGTACCAGGGCTGATGTTTTCCAGTCGCCTTCGCCGCCAAAGCCGTAGCCCTGGCCCATCAGGCGCTGCGCAGCTATGCCAGGCAGTTGTACCAGCCCATGCAGGTCTTCGAAGGTATCGGTAAACCCTTTATAATTGCCATCCTTTAAAAAAGCAGACAGGCCAAGTTCAATCCTGGCCGCCGCTTGTATCGAACTATAATGCGAACCGCCTTTATGCAGTGCATCCACTACTGCATATTGTTCCTCATATTCTGCAACAAGTTTGTCAGTTTCAGCATCACTTATTCCGTTTATGACCTTTACCAAATCGCCAACCCCATGCGTATTTACGGAATAGCCAAATTTCAATTCCGCTTCTACCTTATCGCCGTCGGTTACGGCCACATAGCGCATGTTATCGCCAAAACGTACAAATCTGGCGCCTTGCCAGTCGTTCCAACCGGCAGCAACGCGGCCCCAGTCGCCTATCTGCTTTAAAACTGTGGGGTCTTCCCAATGCCCAACCACAACCTTACGGTTTAAACGCATCCTTGACATGATGAAGCCAAACTCCCTGTCGCCATGGGCGCTTTGGTTCAGGTTCATAAAATCCATGTCTATGCTTCCCCATGGAATGTCACGGTTAAATTGCGTATGCAGGTGTAATAAAGGCTTTTGCAGGATTTTCAGCCCCCCTATCCACATTTTGGCTGGCGAAAAGGTATGCATCCACGCAACGATGCCGATACAATTTTTTGTCGTGTTGGCTTCCTGGCACACGTTGTAAATCTCTTCGGATGACTTTACCGTTGGCTTAAAAACAACACGCACCGGGATTTGCTTAGCATCATTAAATGACCTTGCAATTTGCTGCGAATGTTCAGCTACTTTTTTTAATGTTTCTTCTCCGTAAAGATCCTGGCTGCCAGTTACAAACCAGATCTCAAATTCTTTTAAGTTTATCATTGATGATGTTTATAATTACTGATTTATTGATTTTAACGTTTTTACAGAAGCGGCTATTGATCAAATGAACGAAATACACCAATGAACTAATGAACCAGTGAACATTTTACTGCCCATAATATGAATCCGGCCCATGTTTTCTTTCAAAATGTTTTTTTATAAGCGAATCTTTTAACCGCGGCGCCTTTGGGTTGATTTGTTCAGTTAAATACGCCATTTGGGCTATGGATTCTAATACCGCGCTGTTGTAAACTGCCTTTTCAGCAGTTTTCCCCCAGGTGAATGGCGCGTGATTGCCTACCATTATCATTTCCACTTCCCTATAGTCCAACCCTTTTTCTTTTAAACAGTTTAAGATCTGGAAGCCCGTTTGGTATTCATAATCGCCCTGGATCATATCATCGTGCATCGGGGGTGCACACGGAACGTCAACAGTTTTATGATCAGCATGTGTAGTGCCATAAATTGGAATGTCCCGTTGCGACTGTGCCCAGGCAGTGGCATAAGTGGAATGCGTGTGGCAAATGCCGCCGATTTCCGGGCATTCTTTATATAATACGGCATGCGTTTTAGTATCCGACGATGGCCGGAGCTTCCCCTTTACTATGTTACCATCAAAATCAACTATCACCATTTTTTCGGGAGACAGATCCTCGTAGGGCACACCGCTTGGCTTTATGGCGAATACGCCCAAATCCCTATCGGCAGCGCTCACATTGCCAAATGTAAAGATAACCAGGTTTAGCCTTGGCAGTTCCATGTTGGCTTTGTAGGCCAGTTTCTGTATGTGTTCGTATTTGCTCATGGTAGCTCGATCAATAAAGCAATGTCATTTCAACGAGGAACAGTCTGTCCCGATCTAATTCGGGAAGGACGAACTTATAACTTACGCAAAGCGGGCTGTGCGGGGCGGTGGTGCCTGGCTTATAAGTTTTCTCTCTTCGTTCGAAATGACATAGTTTTTACATTCAATATATTATTTACTCTGCTCTTCTACAAATTCCCCTAATTCCTTATATCGCTGATACCGTTTTTCATATAATTCAGCATTCTGCTTGTTGGGGGTATATTCTTTATCAAACCCACTGCCCATTGCTGCCATCGCTTCTTCAACATTTGGATAAATGCCTGCTGCAGTGGCAGCAAACATTGCGGCGCCCAACGCGCAGGTATGCTCAAAGCGATGTATGCGGATAGGCATCTGCAGCACGTCGGCCATCATTTGCATTATGTAAGGTGATTTTTTTGCCACACCACCAATACCGATCAATCCTTTAACAGGCACGCCTTCACTATTAAAACGATCAACAATGCTTTTCGCCCCGAAACAGGTGCTTTCCGCCAATGCCCTGAAGACCCGCGGAGCATCGCTACCTAAACCTAAACCTGTAATTGCACTGGCTAATAACTGGTTAGCATCAGGTGTACGGCGGCCATTCAGCCAGTCGACCGATAGTTCAGCATCTTCGTCCAGCGGTAATAACGCAGCCTGCCGGCTTAGTTCAGGGATAATTTTCTCTGCAATTTCATTTTTTAAGGCCTCCGCAGTTTTCGAATCAATTAAGGATGACTGATCCAGCAATTCATTCAACGGCCAGGAAAGCAGTTTTTTAAACCAGGCGTATGTATCGCCAAATGCTGATTGCCCAGCTTCAAGCCCCAACATACCTGGAATAACAGAGCCATCAACTTGCCCGCAAATTCCTTTTATTAATTTGCCCTGTAAATCGGCAGAGGGTGCCACAAGCATATCGCAGGTAGATGTGCCCATTACTTTGCTGAGATGATAAGGCTCAATTTGGCCGCCAACTGCGCCCATATGCGCATCAAATGCGCCTACACCTATTATAACACTTGTGCTTAAACCTAACCGGGTTGCCCATTCTTCGCTAAGCGTTCCGGCAGATTGATCGGAGGTATAAGTTTCTTTATAAAGCCTTTCAGTAAACCCTTTTAAAAGCAGATCAAGGGATGAAAAAAAATCATCCGGCGGTAAACCTCCATATTCAGCCGACCATAAAGCTTTGTGGCCGGCAGAGCAGCGCCCGCGTTTCATATCTTTTACGTGCTTGCCTCCGCTCAATAAAAATGGCACCCAATCGCAATGTTCAACCCATGAGTAACATGCAGAACGTACCTTTTCGTCAGCCCTTAAAACATGCAGCAATTTGGCCCAGAACCATTCAGATGAATAAATTCCGCCTACATATTGCAGGTAATTTACAGGGAACTTTGTAGCATGATGGTTTATTTCGGCGGCTTCCTTTATCCCTGTGTGGTCTTTCCATAAAACAAACATGGCGTTTGGATCATTCTCGAAACCAGGCACGAGCGCCAAAGGCAATCCCTGCTCATTAACCGCAACAGGCGTTGAACCTGTGGTATCAACCGATATAGCTTTGATATTATTGGTAATAGCAGTGCCACCAGCCTTATTAATACAATCTTTTATTGTGTATTCCAGCCCTTCAATATAATCAAGCGGATGCTGTCTGAACTGGTTCTCCGCTGCATTGCAGTATAAACCCTGTTGCCAGCGTGGATAAAAAAACACAGAAGAAGCTAATTCTTTGCCATTGCGGCCATCAACAATTACGGAACGCACTGAATCTGAACCGTAATCAACGCCGATAACAAGTTGGTCATTATTCATTTAGGGTAGCAGGTTTATAAATGGAAAAATTACAATTGTAAATTAAAGCAAATGTTATTAGTAATAAAATAAATAATTGTTTATTTTACAGTTGTTGTTTCGACGATTACAGCCGTTTATATAAAAACCCGGGCACCATCCTAAAAATAAACGCAACCAGTCGCCAGCGTTTGGTAATATAAACCACAGTCCTTCTGTTTTCAATGGCTGTATAAATTTGTTTTGCTGCCTTTTCAACAGGGGCTACCCAAAACATCTGTTCGGCCTGCGCCATGGCTGTATCAACAAAACCCGGACGGACATCGGTAACATAGATAGGTAGTTTTAGCTTGGTAGCTTTTTGCCGCAACCCCTCCAGGTAATTTACCTGGTAAGCCTTTGACGCCCCATAAGCCGGAGCCTGTCGGCTGCCCCTAATCGCTGCCACCGAAGTTATCGCCGCGAAATGCCCAAAACCCTGCTGTTCAAAAAAATTAAAAGCCCAGTTGGCAACTGCTGTAAACCCAGTCACATTAACGTCGTTGGTCTGTTGCTCGATTGCGGTATCAAGCGTTGGATTAATTTTTCCCGTACCTGAACTCAAAACTACAAGGTCAAGACCGCCTAAGTCATTGGTAAGTTGCGTTAGTAATTTTGGTATAGCACCAATATCGGTTACATCGAAACATGAAACGATAAAGCTTTCCGGCTTTGATGCCTGCAGATTTAACAGCAATTGGTCCCTCCTGCCGGTGATGCCTACTTTATAATTATTTTCAGCTAACACAATGGCCAATTGTTTGCCGATACCTGATGTTGCGCCAACAACTATTGCTTTTTTCATAGGTAAAAATACCGGGTTAATATCTATATAATTAAAACTTGTTACAATTCGTTAAATATATTCGTATATACGCACATATATCCCTCATATGAAATTTAAACTGCTACTATCGCTATGTTTTGTCGTTATATTATTTGCATCGTGTTCAAGGGTTTATACGCCAGCACTTTATCACCAGGATATTGCTTACCAACCTAAACCGGCGTCATTTGATACAGCAAAAGCACAAACTTATGTTTCTGCCGGGCTAAATACGTATACCAACGTAAATTTCAATGATCTGCTGGTAAGCGGTCAGTTAAATATAAGTCGTGGCTATGTTTTTAATGGTTTTAACCTGGCCTATGGGGCATTCGGCGTATTTGGCAGTTATGAAAATGGCGCCATCTCCCAGGGACAACCCAATTATTTTACCGATAAATTTTTTGGAGCGGTTGGCGGAAGGGCGTCTGCAAACGCGTTTGTCACTTCGGGGCGAGTAGATATACGATTTATTGGCGTAGAAATGGCTTACAGCCATGAATTTGGTTCATTTGCCGATTTCAGACAGGCTGTAAAACCACTGCCAAATTATTTTGTTGATGCGAGAACAGACCTATTCACCATTGGTTTAACAACCGAAGTAATATTTCATAATGTGAATGACAACGGCGTTCAACACGGCATCCGCGGATTTTTGGGGACCACCGTAGGGCATAACGATCTGGACAATACTTATTACACCAATCAAAGCTGGAGTGATAGGTTTGTACACAATATTTTCCCGAAAGCCAGCTACTTTATAACGTTCAAAAAATATTTTGGCACTATTGAAATAGGTGAAAATATTTTTATTCGATTTGGCTTAAAGTTTTAGGTTAGTCAGAATACACGCTCCCTACCCGATCCCTTAAATTATAGCCGGAGGCCATTACTTCGCCATAAGCACCTGCAGTGCGGATTGCGATCAGATCGCCGCGATATGACTCCGGCAACTCTACATCCTTCCTGAAACAATCGGTGCTTTCGCATATCGGGCCCACCACGTCATAGTGAGTGGTGATCAATTCCTCGTTTTCGGCTTCTGATTTCCGACTTCCGACTTCCGACTTCTGACCCAAATTCTCTATCTGATGATAAGCCTGGTAAAGCATCGGGCGGATCAATTCAGTCATGCCGGCATCTAAAACAAGGAAGTTTTTTTTCTGTCCGTTTTTTACGTACAGCACCCTGGAGATAAGCGACGCGCTTTGCGCAACCAATGCACGGCCAAGTTCAAAATGCACTTCCTGACCGGGCCTTACATTCAGAAAATTCTTAAATACCTTAAAATAGCTTTCAAAATCACTAATGCTATTGGCATCCGGGTTATGATAGTCAACACCCAAACCGCCTCCAGTATTTAGCACTTTTACCTCAAAGCCGTGATCGTTGAACCAGTCCTGGATCTCATTGATACGGATACAAAGGCTTTTATATACCTCCATATCTGTGATCTGCGAACCGATATGAAAATGTACCCCTAAAAATTGAAGATTGGCACATTGACGTAACGCATCAGCCACATCAGTAAGTTGCCAGGAGTTAATACCGAATTTGTTCTCGTCAAGCCCGGTAGTTATAAAATGGTGCGTATGTGCGTCAACGTTCGGGTTAATACGGATAGCTATGTTAGCTTTTTTGTTTTTTGCTTTTGCAAGATCGTTAATGATATGCAGTTCCTGCACCGACTCGGCATTAAAGCAAAAGATATCATTATCCAAAGCCAGGTTAATTTCTTTATCAGATTTGCCTACCCCAGCAAAAACAACCTTCTCTTTACCAAAACCATGTTCAATGGCAGCCTTTACTTCATTGCCACTTACGCAATCGGCGCCAAAGCCATAGGACTGGATCATTTCCAGCACCTTCGGGTTAAAATTAGCCTTCATGGCATAGTGTACATGAAAACCATATTTTGAAGAAGCATTGCTGCAAGCCTCAAGGGTTTTGCGCAATACGCCAAGGTCATAATAATAGAAAGGGGTTTCTAATTGTTGAAATTTATTTATGGTGTTGGTGTTGAACATTGTTGCCTTATCTTTAGTTTAATTTACTCCTTTATCAACCTTTATGTCATGCTGAACGTAGTGAAGCATCTTCTCGAAGCGATCGGTCGGCTACGTGCATGAAGTAGAAGATCCTTCGCTCACGCTCAGGATGACAAGCTATCTGGACGAAACTCAAACTTCCGAAATCAAAAAAGCCTATTATGCAAGCTTCTTAAAACTTCAATTTTATCTTCTGTTTTTACCAGTAGTGACATATTATGATCACTGCCCCCATAAGAGATCATCCTTACCGGGATATGTTTGATAGCTTCCAGCACGCGTGCTGCATAACCATGCTTTTCGGCGCCGAAATCGCCAACCACACAAATAATGGTTTGGCCCTTATCAATATCAACTGAGCCGAAACTTAATAGTTCAGCCATGATCTCGTCGATATAGGTAGTATCATCAATAGTTAATGACACAGCCACTTCCGAAGTGGTGATCATATCTATCGATGTTTTATAACGCTCAAACACCTCGAACACACGGCGTAAAAAACCATGCGCCAGGAGCATCCGGCTCGATTGTATCTTGATTGCCGTAATATCATCCTTTGCAGCAATTGATTTTATTTTATCAGTTTCGCTGGTATTGGTGATGAGGGTTCCCTGTGCTTTCGGGTCCATTGTGTTTAGCAAACGTACCGGGATCTTGTACTTTTGGGCAGGGAAAACACTTTGAGGGTGCAAGATCTTAGCGCCAAAATAGGCCAGCTCCGCAGCTTCATCAAATGATAACTGTGCTATAGGCTTGGTGCCTTTTACTATCCGCGGATCGTTATTATGCATACCGTCAATATCTGTCCAGATCTGCACCTCCTCGCTGCGGATGCCTGCCCCTATCAATGACGCTGTGTAATCGCTGCCGCCACGGCGCAGGTTATCTATCTCGCCAAAGCTGTTACGGCAGATATAGCCCTGGGTGATAAATAAATTATTTTCCGGGTACTTATCCAAAAGTGGAGTAATGTGCTCGGTAATGTACTCAACAACCGGCTCGTTATCCTCGTCGATTTTCATAAAATCGAGCGCAGGCAGCAATACCGACGGTACGCCTATTTCTTTAAGATATACGTGGTATAGCGTAGTTGAAAGCAGTTCGCCTTGCGCCAAGATCACTTTCTCTTCAATAGAAGTGAACAGGTCATTTGCCAGGTTACTGAGCAGCGAAAAATGATAATCGATCACTTCTTTACCTTGCTCCAGAAACTCCTTTTTAGCAAATAGGTCTTTTATAAAAACTTCGTATTTATCTTTTAAAGTACCGATAAGGTACGCCGCTTTATTTTTATCCCCCGACAGGTAGGCCTGCGCTATTTCTACCAGGTTATTTGTTGTACCCGACACGGCTGACAACACCACAATCTGCCGTTGCGACGGATCGATAATATCCAGCAGGTTTTTCATCCTTTCGGGACTTCCTACAGATGTCCCGCCAAATTTTAAAACTTTCATCCTTGTTTTTTTTGCCAAAATTGACAGCAAGCGCTGTGTCAATTTTTAGGCGCTAAAAATAGGATTTTAAACCGCTTTTAACTAACTGGAGGAAAATTAAATTTGGCAGAAAGCCATGACACATTAGCGCAAAAGTTTATCGGGATAAAAGCAGGCAAAATGATTACAACCTAACGTCATTAAGCTACGGCAATAATCTTATAAACTTTGCAGAAAGTCTTTACGCTTTATTGGCTTTAGGAACCCTCGGGGTTGGCACTTTCTTTTCACGCTTAACACCTTTTTCAATAAATGCTATTATTCCCTTTCTGTAGAACAGGAAAGCACCGACAGCAAGCATAAAAACGCCGTTAATGACAAGGTATAGGACGCTGTTCACGCCAAATATATATCCCGGGGCCATGCAAACGGACCGTAAGAATTTCCAGCCGAGCAGGTCAAAAATAGCCAAAGGAAATGCCACGACTAAAACTATGACCGAATTTAGCCAGAACCAATCGTATTTAACTGAGATGCGCCATGATATTACATAAGCTATTAAAAGGCCAAGAATACCTGCCTGGTTAATAATCAAAAGGTCCCTGTTATACCGTTCCTGAACAGCAAGTTGGCTCATTAATGGTACCTGATCATTGTATAAAAATGAAAAATCGAACAAAGTAATTAGGGTGTGAACAGCGTAAATAAAAAACCAACTTGCTATAAAGTGGATTATCAGCTGGCGGATATTCAAATTTGAAAGAAAACTTGTCATATTAATTAGGTGAGCTGCAATATTAATATTTTGATCGCAAAATAATGACCTAAAATAATAATTTCATTACAATAAATACCTTTCTTGAATTTCTCAAATTTGGACTATGGGTTAAAGGCTGATTTTATATTGTAACGGGGCTTTTAAACCATTTCAACCTAGTTTTACACTATCAGCAATTCAAAATAAATTTGCGTAACCAAATGGTTTCACATATATTCGTAACCGAAAGGTTTCATATATTGATTAACATGCGAAGAGATGTTTTCCAGGCTATAGCAGATCCTACAAGGAGGGATATTATCGGTTTGATAGCACATCAATCATTAAACCTGAATGCGGTTGCTGATAATTTTGATATCAGCCGGCCCGCCATATCAAAACACATAAAAATTCTTACCCAATGCGGGCTTTTGACCATTACGCAAAAAGGGAGAGATAAGTATTGTTCGGCTAATTTTAAAAAGCTGAATGAAGTATCGGCCTGGGTGGAGCAATACCGCAGGTTTTGGACCGAGAAGCTTGACTTGCTGGGCGATTTCCTTGAAAAGGAAGCTAACGAAACAGGCAACGTTAAGCCTGGTACAAAAGCATAAAATTTAACCACATTAAACTATAAATTATGAATTCAGAACCATTTGTAATTGAAAGAACTTATGATGCGCCTGCTGATAAAGTTTGGCAGGCAATAACCGATAGGGACAAAATGAAACAGTGGTATTTTGACCTTAAAGAGTTTAAACCCGAGGTGGGTTTTGAATTCCAATTCTGGGGCGGCTCAAAAGAAAAGAGTTACCTGCACCTTTGTAGGATAACTGAAGTTATAACGGGTAAAAAGCTCACACACACCTGGCAGTATGACGGTTACCCCGGCGAATCTTTTGTTTCTTTTGAATTGTTCCCCGAAGGAGATAGAACAAGATTAAAACTGACGCATACTGGCTTAGAAACCTTCCCGGCCGAAAAAGATTTCGCAAGAGAAAGCTTTACCAAAGGATGGACACATATTATTGGCAAATCACTTCCTGAATACCTGGAAAAGGCCTGATATTAAAAATAATGTTAGATACGCAAAGTATTGCGTATCTACGTTTTTAATTTATCTTATTTTTGTTGCATGACGCAACAAGTCAATAACCCGCTTCACGGAAAAACATTAGAAATGGTGCTAAACGCACTTGTGGCGCATTATGGTTGGCAGGAATTGGGGGATCGCATCCGCATTAATTGTTTCACGACCGACCCAAGCATAAAATCAAGCCTTAAATTTCTTCGCAAAACACCCTGGGCACGCAAAAAGGTAGAGGATCTGTACGTATCTACCCCTTATTTGCTGAATATTTAGGTATTGTTACTCGAATACTGAAAGGCTTTGTTTGCGAATTTTCTTTCTGACTTCCGGACTTTCCCGACTTTCGGACTTCTTTACCCGTGCTTCTTTTTCTTATTCATCTTGGCTTTTACGCCCGAACTGTAATTATAGGTTTTTGAATTTTCAGGTTTTTTCTGGTGGAAGGCTTCACCTGCTACAGGTATTTGCACTTTGCTTTTTACCGGTTTTTTTTCTTCAGGTTCGATGTTTTTTCTTTCCTGCTCAATAACCAGTTCATCGGGCAAGTCGCCAACAGGTATTTTTTGACCGATGGCCTGTTCAATCCTTTTTACTGCAGTAAGTTCCAGGTCGGTGCTGAAAGTTATGGCAAGCGTCTCTTCATCTGTGCCGGTTGTATTGATGATCCGCTTAATAAACGTTTCTTTTTCTGCAGGTAGCTCGAAGTGCAGCAGGAAAGGAATATTGGTAAATTCATTTGAGCCTATAACTTCATTCGTCACTATCAAAACCCTGATCTGCGCCGATTCTTTAAAATCCGGGATTGAAGCCAAACTGTTGAACTCAATAGATTCAGAATTAAGTATGGCAGCCGAAGTTTTCTGCCGGTTTTGAACTGTTTTATAAACCTTTTCGGCAGTTTGTCGTGTGTTTACGAACACGACAGTTTTGGTGAACAATTCGTCATCCTGCATAAATAAATTTAACAGGTTTAGCTTAGTTCCGAAATTAGGGACATGGTATAAAACCTGCGGATAAGTCTCTATTTTGCTTTCGGTCAGTTCTTCAACCTCAACAACCGCGGCCGACTCCATAAAAGGACTGATCATTTTTTTTAGCCGATCGTGCATTACTTCAGTAAACACCAGGTGCTGGCATTTGGTGATGCTGTTTGCCAACTCGGCAACAGGCAGTTGAAGGCTCTGTTTAACAATCAGGTCCGCATCGTCAACTATAAACAATTCTATCTTATTAAGGTTAAGGCCAAGTTTCAGATAGATGGCCCGCGCCCTGTCGGGCGTAGCGACAACTATATCAGCGCCGTCGGCTAAGGCATTCATTTGCGCTTCACTGCCCGGCATGGCGTATAGCCCTACTATCAGTAACGTTTTATTTTTGTTTAGCTCCTCAAAGCGGCTGATGACATCCAATACATGTTCTTTGGTAGGAACAAGGATCAACACCTTTGGCACGCCTTCTGAATTGTACTTTATGCGATTGGAGACTGCTAAAATATAGGCGGTTGTTTTTCCGCAGCCTTCAGGGCCAACGGCAATCAGGTCCTGCCCCCCGAAAATGCGGGCCAATGTTTTTTGCTGAATTTCCTTCGGGGACAAATACCCCATGTCTGCAACCGACCTTAATAGTTGTTTATTCAGCTTTAATTTTTCTGACCACGCCATCTGTTTGTTTTTAAAATCTAAAGGGGAGCGTAAAAAAAATAATTGTGCTTTTACCCTCTTTGCACCGCAGGTGAAGAGAGGGTCGACCAGCGTAGCGTAGTCGGGGTGAGTGAATGCGCCAATGCATTAGCGCTAATGCATTGGCGCTAATACCGCTAGTATAGTTACTCACCCGGACATCGCTACGCTCGTCCACCCTCTCTTTTGCAAGCAAAAAAGAGGGTAGAAAAGCTATAAAAAGATACTTATCCTTAAATCTATATTATTGCGTCCCGAAAGAAAGCAAAATTACCCTTTTTAATGCGTAGTTCCAGCATTCATTCTAAATGAGGTTTATACTTCCTGCCAGTCGGCGTCCATACCGTTTTGAAGGATGGCTGAAAATGTTGTCCGGGTAAAGAAGTCCGAAAGTCGGGAAAGTCCGGAAGTCAGAAAGAAAATTCGCA
>Ga0206898_10213_pt1 | contig 16612 bp, 14 predicted proteins | sample Alteio_BWOrgHeat_50_FD_153237 | JGI IMG/M metagenome (GOLD analysis project Ga0206898, IMG submission 153237) | Enriched cells from forest soil in Barre Woods Harvard Forest LTER site, Petersham, Massachusetts, United States -... | ecosystem: Environmental > Terrestrial > Soil > Temperate forest >...
GATTTTGCAAGGCATAAAACTTCATAGACATAGAGTCTCTCGATTCCAGCTTCAGTTTTACAAAGGCCGAGGCTGTAGCGAGGTATTCTGGGTTATCGATATCAAAACGGTAAGCCGGCCGGGTAATGTCCGGTTCGTCATTCGAAAAGAAATCGATGGCACGATGCTCCAGGAAGTCATACAACGTAGGACGGAACTTACGGCTTTCGGGATGCAGCTGAAGCACATCGTCATATAATCCTATAGTCGTTTTTTTCAGGCTGTCTGTGTTCTGAAGAGAAAGACGGTATTCCTTGATGCACTGATCTACCAGGTGATTCAGGTCCCAGGTGGTCAGGTCGGTATTATTGAAGTTAACGGTCTGAGTGCGGTTGTGAAACTTCCAGCGGTTATTGGAATAATATTGCCAGTAGATATCACCCAGCATGGAGTGGAGTACGGGCTGAAGCGGAAATTTGGCGACTGCAGCTTCTTCTTTCAGAAACGTCAAGGCTTTTTCGGTGGAATATTCTTCCATCTGTGCCTCCAGTCGCATCTTATACATCAGTGCCTTGACCGATTGGGCGGCATTCTGATCGGTCTTTGCCCTGGAATAAATACCCATCACTACCTCCAGTGCCGACTTCGTCAGTCCTTTCTTGATGAGGGAATCGGTCTTGGACCATTCTTTGGGGTAAGAACCTCCTTTAGGAAAGTGATAGACTTCTTTGGCTGCTGAGCTGGAATGGATACTCAGTGTGCCGGCAAATAGGAGGCCTGCTGCCAGGGAGAAGAGGAAAAATAGCTTGAATGTGCGCATAAGAACAAGATGATTTTAGGCTATAGATGCAGGGCAGATCAAAAATCCATAAACTGGGTATATCAAATCCACCCGTTCAGCTGATAATATCCAAGGGCGATGAATTCCCTCAGGCAGGTGATCTCCAGTTTCAGGTAATTCCAGAAATTATATCTCAGGGCCATGTTGGAAGAGACATCGGGGACAAGCACTTTTCCTCCCGCTTTTTTGAAATCAAAACTCAGGTCGGCGAACATGGCTGTTTCGAAAGAAGACTGACCTCCTACATGCAGGAACCCCGCTTTACGGAAAGTCTTAACCGTACGCCTCATATTTTCGCTAGAGGTAACCAGGACAATATTTTGTGAAAGCAGTTCGTTGTAATCCTGGGCCAGCGTCAATGCCTGCTCACGGGTATTCGTACCTCTCTTCTCTATCCAGATTCGGGTGGAATCCACTTTGCGTAACATCAGTTCCGAACGCATGTCGGCGATGGTAGCCGTATCTTTGGGATGAAGGATAATGACTTTGGCATGGGGATACTGAACAGCCAGATAAGAGGTATAATAAAGCCGCATGAGGTTGGCTTCACTGGGCATGCCGCTGCCTCCGAGAAAAACGATGGCATCGGGCTCGAAGGTATAAGTACTTTCACTGGTTCCCAGCCAACGACTTATATCATACGGAATGGAAGTAAACGCAAGGATGGATAGCAACAAAGCAAAAGCACCGAGCACCAGAATAAGCCAGCGGAAAGTCTTTTTGATAACAGATAATACTTGTTGCATAGGCTTACGAATATAAGGAATTAAGATAAAAGCGGAATCCTGATTTCTTTTGTGCAGCGTGACTTTGAAAAATTGTTGGGGTATCGGGAAATACCAGGTAGCCGGTAGGAAGAAGCATTGTCCGGGACCGGATCGTTACTATCCTAGACCGGAATGATACTGTCCGGAACCGGATCGTTGCTATCCTAGACCGGAATGCTACTGTCCGGAACCGGATCGTTGCTATCCTAGACCGGAATGCTACTGTCCGGAACCGGATCGTTGCTATCCTACACCGGAATGATACCGTCCGGAACCGGATCGTTGCTATCCGACACCGGATTGCTACTGTCCGGAACCGGATCGTTACTATCCTATACCGGAATGATATTATCCGGAACCGGATTGATAATTTAGGACTGGGAAAGCAGCTTAACATTCCGAAAATAGGATTCACCAATAGCTCACCTAATAAAAAACTGTATGAAGAGTATCGCTTACTTCCGGAAAGGAATCTTTTCGGTTTTAGTTGTCTTGTTGTTCCAGGCCACTCCAGTAAAAGCTGTAATAACAGGAGAAGAGCGCGACAGTCAGTTACAGTTATATGGACAGGTCTGGGGCTTTTTGCGCTTTTTCAATCCTTCTGCCTGTTCCGGGAGGGCGGCCTGGGATGAGCAGCTGAAAAAGGATTACGGCAGGATCATGCAACTGCCTGATGCGGAATTTGATGTATTTCTGGAAAGTTTTATCCAGCATTGCAGCCTGAAAGACACTACCTATATCCGTCCGGTACCGGAAAAAGGAATGGAACTTCCTTCCTTCGGATGGATGGAGGGTAGCCGGCTGAATCCCCGGATGAAAAAAGAATTGAATGTCATCAGGAATCATGGTAACAGCCAGCTGCATGGAACGTTTGTGGTAAGCGGGAATGCAGTTCCTCAGTTTCTGGATGAAAGTCTGACGCCTTACGACACGTTACCCGACGCTGCCACACGCTACCTGGCTCTCACGAGGTTTTGGAACATTATCAACTATTTTTCTCCCAGCCTCGATTTGTGTGATCATTGGGACGAAGCATACCGGGAGTACATCCCCCGTTTCCGTAACTGTACTTCTTACTTTCAGTATTATCAGGAACTGCAGCAACTGGCGGCACGGATGCATGACGGGCATGGGTTTTTGGAGGTGTTTCCGGTAAATGTACCGAAGGTGGAACCGGCTTACAAAATGCCGCTGGTACTGGGATATGGAGAAGGAAAAACCTATATCGCGGCAGTGACAGACACGTCGCTCTTGCGCATGCATTACCTGCAGGCAGGGGATCAGGTGCTTGCCTGGAACGGGCGGAAAATGGAAAATATCTACGACAGCCTGCTACCCCAGCTGAGTGGATCCAATGAAGCTTTTACGCGGGAATATGCCTGTCGGCTGCGTTTGAGAAAAACCTGGAAAGAGCAAAATTCATTGACATTGCTGAGAGCCAAGGATACCATAAAGGTTGAGGTGACTGCAATGAAACCCATATCACTTACGTCCGGAGCAGAGAGCGGCACAACAGGTATTTCCTGGAAGCGGATTCACGACTCCCTATCAGGAAAAGACATCGGGTATGTGGATGTAGGTCTGATCCGGAAAAAAGAAGTGGAGAAGGCTTTCGCTGCATTCAGAGACCTGCCTTTTGTGATCATCGACTGTCGGAAATATCCGAAAGATGCTCAGATCAAATTGTTGAATGCCTTAACCCCTCAAGGAGGAACATTTGAAAAGATACTGCTGATGAACTTTGCTTATCCCGGAACAACCCGCTGGGAGAGTCCTGAAAAGCCTGGTGTACTCGGAAAACTGATGATGCGAAAAGCATTGGGCAATCCGGATAAACACAACCCCAATTATTATAAGGGAAAAGTTATCTTGTTGGTCGACCACCTGACGATGAGTCACGGAGAATGGAGCGTGATGAGTTTTCAATTGGCTCCGCAAGTGGTTACCATAGGTACATCTACGGCAGGGGCCGACGGTAATATGGCTTCTATCTCCCTGCCGGGAGGAATGAAAGTATCGTTTACCAGCATGGGTGTCTACTATCCTGACGGAACACGTACCCAACGAAAAGGTGTTCATGTGGATATTGTAGTGCCCGAAACTATTGCATCGGCTTCCGGCAAAGATGTTATTTACCAGCGGGCATTGGATTATGTGCGGACAGGGAAGTGAATTGGACAGTCGCTTAATTTTACCTTATATTTGAGTACAAGACTGCAGGAGACGATTGCCGCCCTGAGCCGTATAAGGTAAACGACTTTATGATTTCCATCTACAACATCAAACCCAGGTTTCAGCGTTTGTTAACTCCGGTATTGACTGCCTTGCATAAGGCCGGAGTCACTGCTAACCAGATCACCTTATCTTCCCTGGCCTTGTCTTTTTGTATCGGCTTTACCTGCTGGTTCGGACCCGAGCATCACCTGCTTTTTCTGGCTCTCCCCATTGGCCTCTTTATTCGGATGGCGCTCAATGCGCTGGATGGAATGATGGCAAGGACCTATAATCAACAATCCAAGAGTGGGGAGCTGTTGAACGAACTGGGGGATGTGGTATCCGACCTGTTTGTTTTTTTTCCCCTTCTGCGGTTTGAATGGAACAACGTTTACCTGATTGTCCTGTTTATCAGCCTGAGTACCGTCAACGAATTTGCCGGAATTATGGGGAAGGTCATTTCCGGAGAAAGACGCTATGAAGGACCGATGGGCAAGAGCGACCGGGCGTTTGCCCTGGGTGTATATGGAATCTGCTGTTTTTGTTCTCTTGTAACAAAAGATATTTCTGCCGGCTTCTTTACCGCTTTGATCGGGATGCTCTTGATCAGCACCTATACCCGCATACGCAAGACCCTGAACAAATGAATCAACTGTTACACAACGGACCATTTAAGGATAACGGGTTGCTGACCGTCATCGCATTGATTTTCGGTATACTGGTTTTTGCCAGCCTGCTCTTTTTCATCATCGGAAAAATAAACCCTCAGGCCAAGTTGCAGGAGGTGAAAGCACGCACCAAATCCTGGTGGGTAATGGCTACGGTATTCATCGGGGCCACGGTTTTTAATACAAACATCTCTTACATTGCCATTGCCTTCCTCTCATTTGTTGCCTTCCGGGAATTGTATTCCCTGCTTGGTTTCAGGGAATCCGACAGGAGAGCCATCTTCTGGGCGTTTATCGCCATTCCTATACAATACTACCTGGCGTATCTCGGGTGGTATGGGGCATTTATCATTTTTATTCCTGTTGTCATGTTTTTGGTATTGCCCATGCGCCTGGTTCTGAAAGGCGATACTGTTGGCATCACCAAATCCATGGGATTGATGCAATGGACGCTGATGCTTACTGTTTTTGGTATCAGCCACATGGCTTACCTGTTGTCTCTACACGAGCTGAAAGGATTTACCGCAGGAGGAAGGGGACTGCTGTTGTTCCTTGTATTCCTCACCGAAATTAACGATGTGATGCAATTTACCTGGGGCAAGCTTTTCGGGCGATACAAGATCATCCCGAAGGTAAGTCCGAACAAGACCTGGGAAGGGTTTATCGGAGGAATGATTTGTACCACTGTCATCGGTTATTTTCTGCGTTTCTTAACGCCCTTAACTACAGGACAGGTTGTGTTTGTGAGCTTCATGATTGCATTTGCCGGGTTTGTGGGAGATGTAGTAATGTCGTCCATCAAACGGGATATCGGAGTAAAGGATACCGGTACTTCCATCCCGGGTCATGGTGGTGTACTCGACCGGATAGATTCCCTGGCCTATACCGCACCGGCCTTTTTTCACCTGGTTTATTACATGGCTTATTAGATGAGGAAGCTGCTGCTGGTATTCATCTATAGTTTTGCGGTGCGCACTTTTCTCAAGCTCATCGTGGGGGTGAAGTTTGACAATGCGAAATTCCTGCTGGAAGAAAAACAGTTTATCATCGTAGCCAATCACAACAGTCACCTGGACACGATGACACTCCTGGCTTCTCTTCCATCGAAAATATTGTATAAAGTAAAACCGGTAGCAGCAGCCGACCATTTCGGGAAAAGTCCGCTTCAGGAAAAACTCAGTCATTACTTTATCAATGCCCTGCTCATATCCCGTAAGCGGGATAAGGAACACCCCGAAAACGATCCCATCCACCACATGATTGAGGCACTCGATGAAGGGTATTCACTCATCCTCTTTCCGGAAGGAACCAGAGGAGAACCGGAAAAAGAACAACCCCTCAAGCCGGGAATTGCACTGGTGCTTGCACAGCGCCCTACAATAAAATATGTTCCTGCTTATATGAAAGGTATGGGAAGAGCCATGCCTAAGGGAGATAATCTGATTGTCCCTTTTCAATCGAGTCTGCGTTACGGAAAGCCTACAACTATTCTCAGCAACCGGGTGGAGGAGATACTCGAACAAATCCGAAAAGATTTTGAATTGTTGAAAACAGGTGCCTGAGCGAATCCGAAAGACTGGTGCCTGAGCGGAGCCGAAGGCACCCATTAGATTACCCCTTCCAAAACCTCCGGATATCCACTTCCGGATTCAACGGGATTCCTGTCTGCAGGTGTGCAATAAAATGTTCCGAAAATAAGGGCGCTATCATCACGCCTTTGCTTCCCATGCCATTGAACATGGCCAGCTCCGAGTGAACGGGATGAACACCAATAAGCGGACGGCGGTTGATAACGGTAGGGCGTATACCTGCTTTGTGATCGACGATTTCAAAAGGAAGTTTCAGTACTTTTTTCAGGCGTTGTACCAGATCGTCCTTGGCTGCTTCAGTAGGAGTTTCATCCAGTTTGTCCCATGCAAAGGTGGCACCTACTTTAAACAGACCGTTGCCTATGGGGAGTATGAATACCCCTTTGTTCACCACATCGTTGCGTTCATATCCGGGAATCTTAACGGTGAGCACTTCACCCTTGGCCAGATTAAATGGCATCCAGCTAAACCAGGGATTGGCAGCAGCCAGGTGCCCTTCGCAGAATAAGATGCGTGGTGCCTCCAGGGTTTTGTACGTGACAGTGCCGGAGTTTATCTTTAAAAGCGTGTGATCAAATTTTTCCTCTACAAGCAGGTTTAGGGACCTGAAATATTCCCTCGAGCTGTTCAAAAAAGCCAGCACATCCACATAACCAGCTCCACTTACAGAGGCATAGCCCATAGGAGCTTCTATGGCCAAAGACAAATCGCTGCTGTCGTGTACCGGGCTCAGGTATTTGCCTACTTCTTCTTCCCGCTTTTTGTTCCAAAGGGTGATCTCTTGTTCTTCAGCAAATATTTTAAGCAGCTCTTTCCGGTAAAAAAAAGATTCTCCCAGCAAGACTTCCATTTTCCCATAAAAGGCTTCCGCCGCACTCAGTTGCTCATCCGCCATCCAGCTTTTGACGAGGCGTTTGAAAACAACCGGATTAAACAAGCCCCCGGCTACTTTCGAAGTGGAGGAAAGCGAAGGATCGTCTATAATGCATATGCTTCTGCCTTGTGAGAGGAGCTGATGCGCCAGGATGGTGCCGGCCAGGCCTTGACCGGTAATTAAGTAATCGAACTTGGAAATAGGGGTCATCTGCTTTTGCAAAGAGGGTTGGTCAGCAAGAACAAAAGTAGATGTTATTTGAGTGTAATGGACGAGCTACTTCGCTTATTGCACAATATGACAGCGGATCATATTCCATGTAGTTGCCAAAGGACGATGATACTGCCAGCGTACCAATCCATAATTTTTAGCTATCCAGGAAATACCGGTCGGACTGTTGTGGTAATTAACTCTTAACAGGTTGGTAAATGGGAGAGAGCAGATGGTGTACGTGGCAGTATCCATTCCCTCATCGCAACCGCTAAATTCTATCAAAGATAAACTCGTGATCGGTAAACCAAAGTAAAATTGACCATTGCTGTTAAGTGTGCCTGCATAATTATACATGGCAAGCATAGAATCTAAAATATATCCGGTACAGTAATGAGGGGCTTGTTCTATATCAATTCGGGTGCGGTGACGACGTACATCGAGAATATTGATTAAACCATCTTGGGAATTTCCGGTATACACATCAAACCATTCACAGGTGTCATGAGCCGTTGCATCAACCGTAATACCAGTGTCCAATTTGGTTACATATACGCTGTCTAAATTAGCCGAGGCACTGTCCTGATAGATCCAATATGTTCCTGGTTTAAACATAGCATAGGCTTTTGCTTCCTTGCTTATCCGGTAATAGGAACGGGCAACAAAGGTTGGAGCGGGAGGACAATTGACAGGGCAATTGCATATGGGACTTACGGGAGAAGAGGTATCCTTCTTGCAGGAAAATGGTAACAGCAGATAAATAAAAACAGCTAACAAACCGATCTTTCTCATAACTCCTGATTTGCGTGCAACAGCATTTTCGGATTACTTTTTTATACGAACCGTATCCCGGGTAATAATAATTTTCGGAACAAGAGCCGATTGGGGATTGGTGGTGTCACTCGGAACATAAACGGTGTCGTGCCTTTCTCTGATTACCAGACTGTCGCTCTTTTGTCCGCTGGCTTCTCCCGTTTTGGTGGAATTGCCACAGGAAGCACTGAGCAGGCTAATGAAGCATAGGCAGATGGCCCGGAAGGCCCACAAAGTTCTTGTTGAAAATTTCATCGGAGATTGGGTTTTAACAATGTGATTGAATTGTGTTCATATGACCATTATTTCAAAGGTGAACATTTAAAGGTAGAATCCCAAGCCCCAATGAGCAGTTTCATGCATTTGTTGAGCCGTTGGTGGAAATCAAGTGGCAGATGACTTGGTTAAAACCGGAAAGAGAGAGAATAATCCCTTTTTCCTTACCTTTAGCTTCTACAGAATCATTGAGCTTGAAGAAGTCCAGAAAGAAAAACCTGATTGGAAGAAGAGAGCAAGTTGACTTTCCCGATTTGGGCGTATTCAACATTACCGCCAAAATAGATACGGGCGCCTATACCTCTGCCTTACACTGCCACGATATCCGGGAAGAAAACGGAGTGCTTTATTTCAAAGTGCTGGATCCCGGTCACCCGGAACATGGCAGCACCGTGCACCACACATTAAGCTATACCCAGAAAGACATCAAAAACTCATTTGGTGAAAATGAACGCCGTTACATCATCGTGACACGTTTGAAGATGGGAAAACGCACGTTGCGTCTCACACTTTCTTTGACCAACAGAGGCACCATGCGTTATCCGGTACTTATCGGAAGGCGTTTTCTGAAGAACCGTTATATCGTGGATGTGGCAGGACTCAACCTTGCCCCACTCTCCATTCAACCCGAATCCATCTTTATTCCAGCCGCTAACCGAAATTCGATTTTATGAAAATAGCCGTCCTTTCGCGCAATGCGAATCTGTACTCCACCAGCCGATTGCTGGAAGCCGGAAAAAAGAGAGGTCATGAAATGCTCATCGTTGACCACCAGAAATGTGTGTTGGTGATTGAGAAAAGCCGTCCCCGTGTTTTTTACAAAGGGAAAGAGTTAACCGGCATCAATGCCATCATTCCGCGTATCGGTGCTTCCGTTACCTTTTACGGTGCAGCAGTGGTGAGGCAGTTTGAACAGATGAAAGTATTTTCTGCGGTCGAGTCTCAGGCACTCGTGCGTTCTCGCGATAAACTGCGCAGCCTGCAGTTGCTGGCCAAAGCAGGAGTAGACATGCCTAAAACAGCTTTTGCCTCCAGTCCCAAAGACATCGACAATGTGCTCGAACAGGTGGGTGGAGCGCCAGCGGTTATTAAACTGCTGGAAGGAACCCAGGGCATAGGCGTGATTCTGGCGGAAACCTATAACTCGGCCAAGTCAGTCATCGAAGCCTTTTTGGGAGTGGAGGTAAACATTCTCGTACAGGAATTTATTGCCGAAGCCAAAGGAGCTGATATACGTGCATTTATTGTGGACGGGCAGGTGGTCGGTGCCATGAGGAGACAAGGTGCCGAAGGCGATTTCCGCTCGAACCTGCACCGGGGTGGTAAGGCGACGGTGATCACGTTGAGTAAGGAAGAGAAATCCACCGCCATAAAAGCGGTTAAAAAGCTTGGCCTCGCTATCGCAGGTGTAGACATGTTGCAATCCAAACGTGGCCCCCTGGTGATGGAAGTGAATTCGTCTCCCGGTCTGGAAGGAATTGAAGGAGCTACCGGAGTTGATATCGCGGGGAAGATCATAGAGTATGTTGAACGGAATGAGTTTCACGAAGCACATTGAGGGTATGCCCAGGCAGATAGTCATCAACAAACAAATCATTCATGCCGGTGAGGCAAAAGAGGTAAACATGAATGTTTACCGCCTGCCTACCCGTACCATCATGGAAATACCCGTGCATGTTTACCGGGCTGTATCCGATGGGCCGGTACTGCTGCTCAGCGCTGGCATGCACGGTGATGAGACCAACGGCATAGAAATTCTCCGTCAGCTCATCCGCTCAGGCATCTTTAACAAGCTGGTGAAAGGCTCTGTGCTGGCCATGCCCATCATCAACATCATTTCTTTTCTGAACCACTCCCGGGACCTGCCTGATGGCAAAGACCTCAACCGCTGCTTCCCCGGATCCCAGTCGGGCTCCCTCGGCAGCCGGATTGCCTATGACATGATGAAGGAAATTGTGCCGCAGATAGACTTGGGTGTTGACTTTCACACCGGGGGCGCGCGAATCAACAACTACCCCCAGGTACGTTGCCTGTTTAAGGACAAGCAAAGTCTGGACCTGGCCAAAATGTTCGGTTCACCTTTTATCCTGAATTCCGGCTACCGCGAAAAATCCTTCCGCCACGAAGCGGCCAGACAAGGAAAGCCGGTGCTGGTATACGAAGCAGGCGAGTCCATGCGTTTTAATGAGAAAGCTATTACTGAAGGGGTGAACGGTTGCCTGAGGCTGATGAAGAACCTGGGAATGATTGCTGCGGAAGTTCCGGAAGGGGAAACAAAAATACTGAACGACACCACCTGGGTGAGAGCAACGATCTCCGGCTTATTTCGCACCAGCAAGAAATACGGATCGGAAATTAAAAAGAATGAAGTCATCGGTATCATCTCCGATCCTTATGGAGAGATGGAGGTGGAGCTGAAAGCTCCGGAGACCGGATATATCATTGGTATCAATAACCAGCCTGTCATTAATGAGGGAGATGCGTTGATTCATATTGGGATGGAGTAGGGGAGATTGGATTGGTGAGTCTATTAGAAGAATGATTAGGCCTTGCCCGACTAAAATGCATTCAGCGGTTTCCTTCAGGGGCACGCCCAAATCATTATTTTATTCTTTCCTAGTCTCCTAACACCAAATATCTTTCTCGAAATACAATATTAAAACAGAGGTGTCGTTTTGTAAAGAGAACAAAACTGAAGGTACCTTATGCATGTATTTCCATTGGCGGCTATGACAGCCACCTTATTCCTGCCCTTTGCTGCTCAAAGTCAGCACACCGACACCACCCGTACAAGTAACTGGGAAGCCGGTATAAATGCAACCCTGATGGCTCAGCCAGGCAGCAGCACAGCTACGGCTCTGGGGCTGTTGGTTAAGAAGCGCGCTTTTTCCGATTACTATTTCCGTGCAGGATTTTTCACTGTTCCGGAGGTTAACGGACTGATAAACCAATCGAGCAGTTTCTTCAACAACCTGACCAACGAAGGGTATGTCAACCCTTACCACGATCCCCGTATTCGGTATTTCAGTTCTACGCAGTATTACCAAACGACTAATTTATTCAAGGATACGTATGCTGCTTTCTATACAGGAATGGAAAAAAAGAAGAAACTCACCCCAATCATCACACAGTATTTGGGGATGGACCTGGGCTTCGGACAAATCCGAAGCGTGGAGTCGACATTGGAAACGCTGGTATCCGACAGTACCATTTCACAACCTCCTAACGGAACCAGGCCTCCCTTGAATCAGTATCACATTTCTTCCGGCACATTGATTTATCAGGTGAGCTCAGTCTCTCAGGTTCTTACCTGTTCTGCATTTTACGGCTTGCAGTTTAAACTCAATCACCATCTGGCAGTTGCTGCTCAGGTAGGAATTACGAACGACTTCATGGTCACATCCGTCACGGCTACTGATGAGGAAACCGGTATCGTTACCCCTTCCGCTGATATTTATCACTTTAACTCCCTACTAAATGGTACGGCTGGGATTATGTATATTTTCTAAGCCCGATCATATGTAGCATCTAAGCAGGTCGGGACGATGTGTCCCGACCTGCGGCAGCTACCGGATAACCAACTTTTCTTCCCCAGTGAGTGCTTGATCTGTAAATACTTTTAAGAAATAGATGCCTTTGGCCAGCGACTCCCGCTGAAGGGTGATGGTGCTTTCTGAACTCTTAAAGCGTTTGACCTCTTGCCCAACCACATCGTAAAGTATAAGCTCATGTTGCTGTGGCGTACCGCTGATTAGGATTGTGGTGCTTTCATCAAATGGATTCGGGTAGGCGAATATTCCCGTGTTAGGCAGCGTGCGCTTTTCTATACCGTTGGGTCCATACAGGGTATTGACGGTTGTGTTCGTGAGGATAGCAGCGTTGAAATCGAAGAATACATCTGCACGGTTGGTGATGACAGTTCCGGGATGCAACCCTTTCCGCAGCTTGACAGAATAGTTCAAAAATCCATTGCTTCCTGCGTTATTCACCGTGCTGTCAGGGAGGAGGATGCCATCGAAGCGCCAGGTAAGCAATCCCTTATCACTCAGGGTAAAGGTATATGGGTTACTGGAGGCACCTGGTTGAAAGGTTGCCGGATCAAGAAAAGGTGATAGGGTGTCCTTCACTATTACCGTAAAGGCCGTATCGGAACCGGTGTTCTGAAAATTTACGGTGTAGAACAAGACAGAGTCCTTGGGTGTTATTCCTCCGTCGGGTGTTGCTCCTGCAGGCATAACCGTTAGCAAGTTGGGATCGTGTGAGCCGGTGATGGGTTCTTCGCTGTCAAGTGTATTGTTCCAGGGGTTATAATCTCCGCTTATCGGGTCTATTTCGAAATGATTTACCAAATTGTAAGAAAGCGGAAGGGTTGCTGGGACAGTAAAGAAGATATGCAACTGCTGAGATGATCCGAACTGGCAGCAATAGCTGTTAGGGATATTGGGAAGTGTCCAGGTAATGATATGGTTTAGGGAATCAACAACCGGTGACTGTGTGGCACTGTTAAATATCAGGTTGGAATCATACCGGAAGGTAACCACTCCGTTTTGTGCCTGGTATCCCTGGTTGTAATAAAATATCCAGTATTCTTTCGTGAAGCCGGGACGGGAGGCTGGTAGCCAGCCCGGATGAATGGCCAAGTCAAAGCCGGTAGGGGTGGAGAGCGCGAAATTATTATTCAAGGAAGTGTCTCCGTAGTTTGCCAATGCAATAATCGGTGTCAATGTCTGGCAAGGTGCTCCCCAATTGGCAGGTAAGTATAACTGCAAAGGAGTATGAAGTGAATCGGTCAGCAGCATATAGTCTCCATTTGCATCGGTGGAAGCGAAAGCAGAATTGTCTTGGGTGGAGATGTTGATGTTTGGAATACCATTTTCCCCGGGATCTTGTATGCAGTTGCTGTTAGCGTCATTGAACACGCGACCTTTGATGATGCCTTTGCACCCCGAATTGTAAACACGTACCGAGCCGCTAGCTGTACATCCATGCGGGTCTGTTACCACCAAACTGTATGAGCCCGGAGCAAGACCTTGAGCTACGGCTGTCAGCTGAGGAGGAGTAGTATTCCAAGAATAGGTATACGGAGCAAATCCACCTTGAATGTCAACCACAAAAGCAGTTCCATTGGAAGTACAATTGGAAGAAGTGGAATTGAGTGAGAGATAAAGCTGGCCCGGAGGAAGCAACCTGACTGAATCGGTGGCGGTGCATCCATTGGCATCTGTGATTGTCAGAGAATAGGACCCGGATGAAAGTTGAGTGATGCTGTCGGTATTCGCTCCGGTGCTCCAGGAAAACAAATAAGGAGGGGTACCTCCTCCGGGATGGGCAGCAATGGAACCGGAGTTGGAGCCATGACAATCCAAATCGAACTTGCTCAATTGAAGAGAAGGAACCGGTGCACTTCCAAGGCAGATAGCCCCATCGATGCCGCAGTTGTTGGAGTCGGTTACAAAAACGGTGTAACAGGAGGGAGAGAGTCCTGTAAGCTGATTGGTTCCTTGTCCGTTTACTCCTGAAGGAAGTGGGACCCAGGAATAAGTATATGGAGCGGTTCCACCGGTAAGCATAACTGAAGCACTTCCATTGTTATTGGAGCAGGTGGTATTAACTTGTTGAGTGGTCATGACCATGTTGGTCGACATTCCGATGTTAACTCCCAGAGAGCCCGAGCATCCTGCTGCATCGGTAACTGTAGCCGTTACATAGCCCTGACACAGACCGGTCATCGTTGGTGTTGATCCAACGTAGGGATACCAGGAGTAGGTGAGTGTTCCAGTTCCTCCGCTAGCAGAGATAGTAGCACTTCCGTTACAAATTCCGCTACACGTAGCGTTGGTTTCGGAAACGAGAGTCACTGTAGGGCCTCCGGTGTTGGTAACAACTGTAATGGCGGTTTGGACGCAGCCGGCCGCTCCGGTAACGGTAACGGTATAGGTTCCTGCTGACAATCCTGTGAATTGAGTATTGGAGGAACCTGTACTAGTCACTCCCCCTGGTGTCCAGCTATAAGTAAAAGGTCCACCCGCGCCGGAGACAGAGACGGTAGCAGTTCCATTGGATAAACCGCAACCGCTGGGGGTACAGGTAGTAGTTAAGGTAAAGAGCGGAGTGTCGGCAATCGTAATACTTGCAGAGTCTGTTACCCCAGCAGCATCAGTTACACGTACGGACTCTACTCCGGCACCCAATCCAGTCGCTATAGCAGTTCCCTGACCGGATGCCGGAGCAGGTATCCAGATAATAGTATAAGGCGAAGTGCCTCCCGAGATCGAAACAGAAGCTGTACCATTGAATGCCCCGCTGCAACTGATAGGGGTTGAAGAGGTAGCAAGTGTTAGTGTTTGCGCCGCCAGTGTGCTGCCACCGAAAAAAAGAAACAAGATAACGGCTTCTATTTTGATTTTAGTGCATAATTTTCCCATGACGTTATTTTTTTAGGATACGTGAAACAATTGGTAAAAAGAAATTCCGGCTTTTAATTTTTCAGAAAGCGAACGGTATGTTGTTGATGCCCTGAACGGAGTTGCAGGAAGTACATTCCCCGTGGAAGCTGGTCGACGGTGATTGTTTTACCTGAACCGCCTGTTGGAAGAAATGATTCTATATAAACGGCTTCTCCGAGTACGTTTAAAACGGTGAGTTGAAGCATTTGCGAGTAACCCGAAGGGAGTGTAATATGGAGGAGGGAGCCAGCAGGATTAGGCGATACCTGAAATGAAATCAGTTGCTGAACAGGAATGCCATTCGTAAATGACACCGCTACCGTATCGCAAATGCTGCATCCGTGGGCATCGGTTACACAGGCAGTGTAAGTTCCTTTACACAGTGCCGCCGCCGTTTGGCCATTCTGGATTGGGGAAGAGTTCCAGGAAAAGGAATAAGGTGTAGTGCCTCCTGCAGGATTTACTGTGGCGGTAGCATCGCAACAACTGATACAGCTTTCGCTCGTGCTGGTGGTGGTGACGATGCCCAGGATAGTGGGTTGTGTGACTGCCACTGAAGTTGCACTCGTACAGCCATGTGTATCAGTGCAGGTCACTGTATAGGTTCCGGCAGGAAGGCCATTGATTGTTGAGCCCGATCCTCCTAAAGGAGCCCAGGAATAAGTATAACCAGGCGTGCCTCCGGATGGATTGGAGGTTGCGCTGCCGTTGTTATCGCCGAAGCAAAGATCAGGTGTGGCGCTTATGGCAATAGTGATGGGGGGTGGTTGAAGAATAGTCCCCGCTTGAGAGATAGCACATCCATTCGCATCCGTGCAGGTTACCGTATAGGTTCCGGCATTTAATCCGGAAACATTCGCTGTACCTTGCCCGGCTGTAGGAGGAGGATTCCAACTATACGTATAGTTGGCTGTACCACCCGACACAGAGATAGAAGCTGTCCCGTCGTTTCCTCCGAAACATGCTGTATTCGTTGAAGCCGTGTTGGCGGTAAGAGGTGCTGGCTCCGTGATGTTAAAGTCATAATAGTTACTACAACCATTCGCGTCCGATAGAAAAAGGGTATAATTGTTTGCTACTAGCCCTGTTACACTGGATGTTCCTTGTCCTCCTCCAGGAGTAGGAGCCCAGTTGAAGGTATAAGTTCCCGTACCTCCTGTTACAGTGACAGAAGCAGTTCCATTGCTTCCACCGTTGCATGATACATTAGTTTGACTGCCAGGACTAATGGTTATAGCAGTAGGCTGTTGTACGAGTCCTCCTTTTGAAATGCTAGCACCCGCATGATCCGTCACAGTAACGGTATAATTTCCGGCACAGAGATTATTAATAGTCGAGGTGGTTCCACTGCTTGGACTCCAGGAATAGGTGTACGGTGCTGTTCCTCCGGTAGGAGCGACTGTCAATGATCCATTGCAGGAATTATAGCAGGTTGCATTTGTTCCGGTAACGCTGGCCGAAAGTGTTTGGGCGCTAACACCTCTGGTGAAGGTGGTTAGGAATAGCAGCGATAGCGCAAGGTGTAAGATCTTCTTCATAATAATGCTTGTTTGAATGTTCGTAATCTTCTGTAACAAAAGTCAACATGTTTTAGGGATTCATCAAATCTATCTCAGCCAATTATTTGTAGTCTAAAAATGATATAATTTGCATTAAATATTAAGCTTCAAAGGATATATCGTGCTAAAAAGGGCGTATATTTCATTCATTATTTGTAGTCAAATGAAGGCATCTCCTCATCTGTTTCAGCTCGTCAAGAGCCTTAGTCAGTCGGAAAAGCGGTATTTCCGGATCTTTTCCGGAAAGCATGTCATTGGGGAGAAGAACAATTACATGGTACTTTTTGACGCGCTGGAGAAGCTGGAAGCTTTTGACGAAGAGAAACTGAAGGCGCTTTTGAAAGGACAGCCTTTTCTGCGCAACCTCGCGTATGAA